>PJUF01000022.1_pt1 | contig 269282 bp, 248 predicted proteins | sample 1512191 | NCBI WGS metagenome assembly PJUF01 (sample SAMN08177673, study PRJNA422409) | Feces metagenome, whole genome shotgun sequencing project. | isolation source: Chicken feces (3) enriched on wood chips | host: Gallus gallus | place: USA: Madison | collected 2015-01-15
CACAATGTCAAAGAGCTGACCCATCGCCCGCAAGGACTGATACGTCGGTGAAGGCAAGGCCTCCAATATTCCATCAGAACAAAATTCAACTTCCGGTTGCCCGGCAGCATATCTGCCCTTTCAGAGATTGTCGTCAGTGGGAAGCGCCAGGGCGTCTCGCGTCGTCGACAAGCGGGGTTATATGGGAGGCCTATTCTGGCGTCAACACCCACATGAAAGAAAGATGACATTTCTTTCGAACCAGCGAACTACCAATGTGCATAACTTAGCTAAGACCCCTTTGGTTCCAAGCTTTTTCGTCTGAAATCGTCCCTGAAAATTTCGTGGGCTCGATGGGGTTTGGATAGCTCCGGAGCGATAGTCTGCGCCTGCGCATCGCTTCACCGGCGCCAAAAGCAAGGCGATTGCGGCATTCCAGCGGGATCACCGAAAGAACCCGCATGCTCATTTTAGAAAGATATCCATCCGCCTCCCGTCGAAGACCACTCAATAGAGGCAGGCACCGGACATTCATTCCGCCCGATTTAGGGGTCGGTTTCCGTCCGCACCTCAACTTGGCTATCGCCGGAGCAGAACATTCTACACTCGGCCACGAACTTGGCAAACAAAGTCTACTAAACTTATAGACTTAAAAGTCACCTGCAATAGCATTTGGGGGTGAGTGGGTTTGGAAGGTGATCGGGGGTGGTCGCCGCCACCCGACAGGTCCAATCGGCGCCTGTACAAAATTGGAGACAGACATGACTATTTCCTATCAGGCTAGGCTGCGCAAAGGCTCCAACGTCTGGCGTACCGCCACCGCTGCCTTGTTTGCTGTAGCGGCGGCAGCTTTGCCAATTGCTTCTCATGCGGGCGAAGACCTCGACGCCATCGTTTCCCGCGGCGTCATCAAAGTTGGTGTCGGCAGCCAGCCGGGCTTCTTCGCTCCCGACGAGACCGGTGAGTGGAAGGGCTTCTTCGTCGACTTCGGCCGCGCCTTGGCCGTCACCCTGTTCAATGACCCAACAAAGGTCGAATTTACGTCGTCCTCGCCACAGCAGCGTCTGCCTGCGCTTCAGGCCGGCGAATTCGACATTCTACTCTCGGGCGTGACGCAGACGATTTCGCGCTCTTTCCAACTCGGCTTCCATTTCGGCCCGACGATTTTCTATGATGGCCAGGGCCTGCTGGTCAGCAAGGATCTCGGCGTGACCTCTGGGGCCGATCTCGACGGCGCAACCATCGGCGTTCAGTCCGGCACGACCGGCGAGCTCAACATTGCCGACTTTTTCCGCAAGAACGGCAAAACCTTCACCCCGGTGACGATCGAAGACACCAATGAATTCCTCGCCGCGCTCGAATCCGGCCGGGTCGATGCAATCACCCAGGACTCCTCGGACCTCGGCATCAAGCAGACGCAACTCGCAAATCCCGACAATTATATCCTGCTGCCCGAGCGCCTTTCCAAGGAACCACTGGCACCGGCCATTCGTCATGGCGACGACCGCTGGCTCGAAATCGTCAACTGGACCGTCTGGGCCACGATCCAGGCCGAAGAGCTCGGCATCACCCAGGCCAATGTCGATGAATTCCTGACCTCGCAGGATCCGCTGATCCAGCGCTTCCTCGGCACCGAGCCTGCACTTGGCGAGGCCATCGGGCTTGATCCGAAATTTGCCTATAACATCATCAAGGCTGTCGGCAATTACGGCGAAATCTTCGAACGTAATGTCGGGCAGGACAGTATCTTCAAGTGGGAGCGCGGCTACAATAGCCTGTGGACCGATGGCGGCCTGCTTTATGCACCGGCCTGGCGCTAGTCCCGCCCGGACATAGAACCTATGACCATCACTGCCGAGCCGGGTCGTCAAAGACCCGGCTTTGTCTCGAAACTGACCAAATGGTGGGGCCCCAAGCCATTGGCGCAGGCCGTGCTGGTCTTTGCCATCATTGCCCTGTTCTGGTGGTTCAGCACCAACACCGCCGAAACCATGGCCAAGGCGGGCATATCACTGGGCTTCGACTTCCTTCGCCGCGCGGCCAATTTCGAGATCGGGGAATCCATGATCCCCTACTCATCCGCTGATCCCTATGCGCGCGCCATTCTGGTCGGCCTGCTGAACACCGTCAAAGTGGCCCTGCTCGGATGCCTGCTGGCAACCATATTGGGTGTTGTGCTGGGTATCGCACGCCTTTCAGGCAATATGCTGCTTGCCGGGCTCGTGCGGTGGTATGTCGAAATCATCCGAAACACGCCCTTGCTGCTGCAACTGTTTTTCTGGAGTGCCCTCACCAAGGCCCTCCCGCCACCCCGACAGGCAATCTCGGTGGCCGACAGCGCTTACCTCTCCAATCGCGGCATCTTCGTGCCCGGTCTCATTATAGACGCTGCACCATTGCACGCTTGGCTGCTGACGCTGGCGGCAATCCTTGTTGGCGGAACTACACTCTTCCTGCTCAAACGCTCCGCCCGCCTCTCCTTCCAAAGCGGCTCAACCATAATTCTTGTCATTATTGTCGCCATCGCCATCGCCATGGCGCATGCGTTGGCAGGAACAGAAACGCGCTTCGAGGTCCCCGCCTTAAGCGGCTTCAATATACGGGGCGGCTACAATCTCAGCCCGGAATTTGCCGCGCTCCTCATCGGCTTGATCGTCAAGTTCTCCGCAGCAATCTCTGAAATCGTCCGCGCCGGCATCGAGTCAGTGGACAAAGGTCAATGGGAGGCGGCCCGATCCCTCGGTTTGCACAATGGCCAGATCATCCGGCTTATCGTGCTGCCGCAGGCATTGCGGGTCATCACCCCACTCATCACGTCGAGCTATCTGGACCTGACCAAGGATTCGAGCCTTGCCGTCGCCATCGGTTATCCCGACCTGGTCAATGTCATCAACACCACGGCCAACACGACCGGACAGGCTCTGGAGGCGCTCGCCATCCTTGTGGGAGTGTATCTGACACTCAACCTTTCGGTGTCCGCATTGATGAACCAATATAACCGGCGGATCGCCATGCGCGGGGTGATCTATCGATGAGCGTTCCATCTCTATCCAGCAGTCACACCACACGAGACAAACCGGACTGGCGCAAGGGTCTGTTCGGCACGCCGCTCAACACCGCCCTGACCATCGTCACACTGGCCTTTCTCGGTCTCATCATCCCGCCCTTTATACGCTGGGCAATTCTTGATGCGACCTGGATAGGCAGCGCCGCAGACTGCAAGGCCAACACCGGCGCCTGCTGGGCCTTCGTTACCGCCAAACTCGATTTCATTCTTTATGCATTTTACCCGCCGGCCCTGCATTGGCGGCCCATGCTGGTCATCGGCCTATTGCTTGGCCTTGTGGTCTTCACCGCTTTTCCGCGCCACTGGCATTCGGCAACCCTGGTGCTGTGGTTCCTGGTGCCCGTGCTGAGCTGGCTGCTTCTGGCAGGCAGTTTTTTCGGTCCCACCGTCCCGTCAAATCAATGGGGCGGGCTGCCCATCACGCTGCTCGTCGCCATTGTATGCTTTGCATCGGCAATCCCCCTCGCCATTGCGCTGGCATTGGGGCGACAATCGTCAATGGGTGGCGTGCGCACGCTTTCGGTGGTTTTCATCGAGATCATGCGCGGCACGCCCATGGTCGCCATTCTTTATATAGCCATGCTGATCCTGCCCATGATGATCCCCAATGGGCAATTGATCGACAAGATCAGCCGCGCAATGGTCCTGATCACCCTGTTCTGGTCGGCCTATATTGCCGAAGTGGTGCGTGCAGGATTGCAAGCCATACCGCCCGGTCAATATGAGGCCGCCACCGCATTAGGGCTCGGATACTGGCGGGTTATCGGCCTTGTAATATTGCCGCAGGCATTGCGCCTGGTGATCCCCGCCATGGTCAATCTCGCCATCGGCTTCCTTCTGGCGACCTCGCTCCTCGCGGTCATCGGTATTTTTGACCTGCTCAACGCAGCCAAAAATTCGACCATCGATCCAAATTGGCTGGGCTTTTACGATGAAGCCTATTTCGTCGCGGCCAGCATCTATTTCGTCATCTGCATCATTGGCTCACGCTATAGCCTCTGGCTCGAACAGCGGCTGCGCCGGTCTCACTAACCCCCGATATCCCGTTGCGGCAGGGTGATATCGAAACGCGTACCATTGCTAGCATCAGCCAGAACGAGGCTCCCGCCATGAGCCTCGGCAATCTCGCGCGCAATTGCGAGCCCGAGCCCGGTGCCGCCGGATCGTACTGAACCCTCAAAAGCGACGAACAGGTTCTCGCGTGCCCGCAGAGGCAGACCCGGCCCGTTATCGATGACGGAAATGATCGTCTCAGCCGCCCGTACTTCTGCCGCTACCGAAATAATATTGTCCCTGCCCTCCTTCGTCACACTCTCCAGCGCTTCGCGGGCATTCTTGAGCAGATTGACCAAGAGGCGCCCGATCTGGGTGGCATCGGCGGAAATCAGAAAACTGTCCGGCACCTCATTGCGGAAGATCATTGCCGGATTATCGGTAACGCGCGCTTCAAACGCAGCGTCGTTCACCAGCGCCTGAAGCGGAACGGAAACCAGCTGCGGCGGCATGATGGCCTCGCGTCCATAGTCCAGAACCGATTGGGCAAATCCGATCGCCTTGTCGAGCGTCATCACCAGACGCGGCGCCAATCGCTGAACCTTGGGATCATCGAGCGTCGCCACCTGATCGGACAGCAATTGTGCCGCCGTCAGCGTATTGCGCAGATCGTGATTGATCTTGGCCACGGCGAGGCCCAGATCCGCCAGATGACGGCGCTGCCGTAGCATGGTGAACAGTTCGCTCTCCATTGCCGCAAGTTCGCGTTCCAGAATGCCGATCTCATCGCGGCGCTGCGATGGAATGAGAATCTGGCCGCCATTCTCGGGGGATTTGCGGAAGGCCAGCATATTGGCGGTCATGCGCAGAACCGGATCGATAAACAGGCTGCTCACCAACATATAGAGAGCAAAGGCCGTTACCGCGGCGATGCCGAACGACACCAGCACGATACTGCGCGAATAATCTAGCATTTCACGCCGCAACGGCGTTTCGGGCATGAGCAGTTCGAGCAGGCTCTCATTCATGTCGCCCTCGCCCACAATACGCAGGGTCCGGCCCGGCCCGGCAAACAGCGTATCGAGCGCCCCCATGATCTGGCTGGGCATATCTTTTTGTCGCAGATCGGCGGTCACCGCCTGTTCCAGAACCACCGGCTCAGTCAGTTCAATCAATTGGCTCTGCCCTTCGCGCCGATAGACAATCGCGTCCGCACCGGCGGACAAGAGAAGCCTGTCGGTCAGATCACGGGGCAAAGCCATGACATCGGGCACGGCATCCAGCACGCGGGCCGCAACAATGCCCACGCGCAGCCGATCCTCAAGCCAGGATGTGCGAAAGGCGGCAAGAGCGGGTAGATAGATGACGACAGCCACCAGCAGGATCACCCCGACAATGGTGAAGATCAGCTTGCTGGACAGACCGGAGAACCGGAGATTGATACTAGTCGTGCGGTCTTTCATCTTGGCTTGATCATATGCCAATCAGACCCTTAGCGTCAGCCCCCGACCTGACGAAAGCACAGCGGAGATTCTGCTACGCCGTCCTGCTCAGGTTCACCCGCTCAGCGTCTCCAGAACGACAGCGCTCGCTTGGCGGCCCGCCAGCGCATGACCAAAGGCGAAATCGGGCGGAGGGCTGCAGCCTGTTCTCCAAGCGCAGCCAAAGAAGACAATAGACTAGGGTCAGGCAAAGACAGTCGCGCCAGATCGTGCAGCGGAATACCCTTCTCCATGAGCAGCGCCAACACCGCGCCCATTTCTGCTGCGCCAGGCCCGACCAGACCCGCACCGATCACGCTGCCATCGGACGACAAGTGCACCTTTGCCAATCCATGCGGCACGGAAAGAGCGTGTGCCTGCTCATTCTCAATCATGTTGACCCGCAGCAGGCGCTGTCCGGACTGTGCCGATTTGGCCCGCGCCGCGACACCGCCGACCTGCACTATTGCGGGCTCGGTGAGAACCAGATGCGGTTGTGGCCCCAGTTTTTCCAAAGGCGCACCGAGAAACAGGTCCTCGATGACCGCCCGACCATGGGCCAGCGCATAATTCCATTGCTCGATGCCGGCCCCCGCTCCCACCACGCGGATACGGCGATTGCTGGTTTCCCCCAGCGAGCCGCGCGCATAGTGGCACGTTGAGCCATCCGGGCGGGCCAATCTGGCCTTTTCGGGCAACAGCGCTTCAAAGTCCGGCACAAGATCAGTCGCCACAAGAACATGGGAAACATCGAGCGCCTCAACCTCACTCGACTGCAGGCCCACGATTGCGCCAATGCCCTGCGGGCGGGGTATGATCTCGCTAAGCACCCCATCGTCGATAATGCGAACGCCTTCGCTCCTGAGACTCGCCAGCAGGAAAGCCACCGCTTCCGGATCATGGTCCGGCAACAGCCCATCCTGCGGCACAAGAGTGACCTCGGAGCCCAGCCTTGCGAAAGCCTGCGCCAGCGCAAATGCAGTACCATTGCCACCGATCACCAGCAGGTGGGTCAGTTTGCGATTATTATCGAGGATCGAATCGGGCGTGAAATAATCTATCTGGTCGAGCCCCGGAATCGCGGGGATGTCGGGGCGTCCGCCCAGCGCCAGAACGGTGCGGCGCGGCTTGATCTGAATATCGCCGATCATGAGCGAGCTTTGATCGACAAAGCTGACAGGACCGCCAATGACCTCAATGCCCAATGCGCTCAACCGCTCAACACCGGTCATCGCTGCGACCGATGCAGCCGCGGCTTTGGCCCGCTCCTGAACGAGCTTTGTACTGATCTTGAGCTCTGGGCTACCAAGGCCGAGCGCCCCGGCGCTCCTTATAGCATGCGCGCGGGCAGCACTGGCCTGAAGGGCGGCAAGCCGCAATTTGCCTTGCGGACCATCGCCTGGCTCAGCCACGTCACGGTTCACGAGCGTCACCCGTGCGCCAAGCTCATTTGCATATTGCGCCAGCGCAATGCCCAGCGCACCGGCACCCACAACGCATAGATCGGGCTGGATAGGATCGGCCATGTTCGCCTGGGCAGAAATTGGTTCAGCTCTTATGATGGGGAAAGGCGCGCTTGACAACCTTTGCACACCGCCATGTAAGACGTGGAAGGCGCGTTGACTTGGCCCCGGCTTTTCCCTATAGACGCCCCAACCCGAGGCAGCGCCATTTGGTAGCCGCCCTGACCAGTTTCTGCGAAGAGCAGTATAAAAGAAGAGGAACCGTGCTGAAGCGCGGTCTGATGTTATGAAGCGTACATACCAGCCCTCCAAGCTCGTTCGTGCCCGTCGTCATGGTTTCCGTGCCCGCATGGCAACCAAGGATGGCCGCGCGATTCTCAATCGTCGCCGCGCTCTTGGCCGCAAGAAGCTCTCGGCCTAATGGATTGCTGGCCGGATGACGGCCGACAATTCTCAGCCTGAAGCGACATTGCGCCGTCTCAAGCGGCGCTCGCAATTTTTGAGAGCTGCCCGGGGCAATCGCGCCGGGCGCTCTGCGTTTGGGTTGCAGGCAATCGCTGCCAGCGAGGCTGATCCGGGTGTCGGTTTCACCGTCACCAAGAAAATCGGCAATTCCCCCGAAAGAAATCGTATAAAAAGACGTCTTCGGGCGGCTGCGGCAGCCTGTGCGCGTGACTTTCAGCCCGGACATGACTATGTGCTTCTGGCGCGGCGGGAGGCGTTGAGCCTGCCCTTCGCCAGACTTGTCGCCGATTTGAGCGGCCTCATCACCCGCGTACACGACCAGGACGCGGACAAGAAACGCAATAATCCCGGCCACGGCCAACGGAACACGAGACCATGAATTCTGACAATCGCAATGTGATCCTGGCCGTCGTGCTCAGCATGATCGTGCTCTTTGGATGGCAGTTCTTCATTGCCGGGCCGCAGCTCGAACAGGCACAGCGTCAGGCCGAAATCCGCGCTGCGCAGCAGGCAGAGGCCGAACAGCTCGCCATGCCGCAGGCCAGCGCCGAAGATGGCACTGCCGCAGCCACCACCGGCATACAGACCTTTGTCGACCGCGACAGCGCTCTGGCCGCCAGCAACCGTGTCGAAATCTCGACGCTGGACCTGGAAGGTTCGATCAACCTCACCGGCGCGCGCATCGATGATCTCGAACTCAAGCAATATCGTGAGACGGTCGAACCGGATTCCGCGATCATTGCCCTGCTCAAGCCCGCTGGTCTGCCCGATGCCTATTTCATCGAGCAGGGCTGGGTTGCAGCCGCTGGTGCAAGCGTTACCGTACCCGACAGCAACACTGTCTGGTCGGTCGAAGGCGACAACACCACCTTGACCGCCGAGAACGCCGTCACTCTGCGCTACGACAATGGTCAGGGCCTGATCTTCCGCCGCACCTTTGCGCTGGACGATTACTACCTCTTCACTGTCACCCAGACTGTCGAAAATACCGGCACCGGCGACATTGCGCTCTTCCCCTATGCCCGCGTCATCCGCCACGGCGATCCGAAGGTAGCGAACTTCTTCATCCAGCACGAAGGCCCGATCGGCGTTCTGGGTACGAACAACTACGTCGCCCGCAAGTACCACGACCTCCAGAACGATCGTCAGGTGGACTTCTCCTCGACCACCGGCTGGCTGGGCATGGCCGACAAATATTGGGCAACTGCCGTCCTGCCCAAGGCAGGCACCGCCATCAATGCACGCTTTGCCTATAGCGCGCCCAATGGCACCCATGTCTATCAATCCAATTATGTGGAAACCCAGCCGGTTATCGTTCCTGCTGGCAGCTCGGTCAGCCACGAGGCCTATGTCTTCGCCGGCGCCAAGGAAGACCGCATCATCAATGCCTATCAGGAGCAATATGGCTTTGACCGGCTTGAGCTACTGATCGACTGGGGCTGGTTCCACTTCCTCACCAAGCCGATGCACTGGCTGCTGGTGACGCTCTACGGCATTCTCGGCAATTTCGGCCTCGCCGTTCTGGCTGTGACCGTTATCGTCAAGGCCCTGTTCTTCCCGCTGGCCAACCGCTCCTACGCCTCCATGGCCGCCATGCGCCGCGTACAGCCTGAGATGAAGTCCATTCAGGAACGCCTCAAGGACGACCGCGCCGCCCAGCAACAGGCGATGATGGAGCTGTACAAGAAGGAAAAGATCAATCCGCTATCCGGCTGCTGGCCGGTGCTGATCCAGATTCCGGTTTTCTTTGCACTCTACACCGTCATCTTCATCTCGCTCGAAATGCGCCATGCGCCCTTCTTCGGCTGGATTCAGGATCTGGCGGCGCCCGATCCGACCAATATCTTCACCCTGTTCGGTCTGATTCCATGGAACCCCATGGCCGTTCCGCTGCTTGGCTCGTTCCTGCATCTGGGTGTCTGGCCGGTCATCATGGGTATCACCATGTGGGTGCAGATGCGCCTCAACCCGCCGCCACCGGATCCGACCCAGGCCGCCATCTTCAACTGGATGCCCGTCATCTTCACCTTCATGCTGGGCACATTCCCTGCAGGTCTGGTGATCTACTGGGCCTGGAACAACACCCTGTCGATCGCCCAGCAATGGTTCATCATGAAGCGCCACGGCGTCGAGGTGAACCTGTTCGGCAACATCGTGGACAGCTTCCGCCGCAAGCCGAAACCGGCAGACGACGTCAGCAAGAGCTGATCCTGAACCAGATAATAACGGGCCCGCCACTGAAACCGGCGGGCCCAAACTTTATGGGATAGAAAACATGGCCCAGCCCGACTATTCGCCAGACATCATCGAGCGCGGCCGCCTGCTCTTCGCCAGGCCTTTCCTGTTCATCAAGGGTTGCGTGAAGCTGGCGGATCTCCCCCCGATGGATCGCATAGAGATCGCCTTTGCGGGCCGCTCCAATGTGGGCAAGTCCAGCCTCATCAACGCGCTCTGCGGCACGTCAGGCCTCGCCCGCACCTCCAACACGCCGGGCCGCACGCAGGAACTCAATATCTTCGAGAGCCAGAGCGAGAACCTGCGCATCGTCGACATGCCCGGCTATGGCTATGCCAAGGCCCCCGAGCCCAAGGTGAAGGCATGGACCCAGCTCATTCATCAATATCTGACCGGCCGCGCCACTCTGCGCCGCGTCTATGTGCTGGTCGATAGCCGCCACGGCCCCAAGGACAATGACCTCAGCGTCATGAACGAGCTTGACCGTGCGGCGGTCAGCTATCAGGTCGTGCTGACCAAGGTCGACAAGCCATTGGCAAAGGATCTCGAAGCCGTCGTCGCCAAGACAGTGGCGGCAATCGCCAAACGTCCTGCCGCGCACCCCGATGTCATCCAGACATCAAGCGAGAAAAGTACCGGCCTCAGCCAGCTACGCACCGAAATTGCGATGCTGCTCGAAAGCTAAAGAAAAGGCGCCTCAAGGGCGCCTTTTCTGTTTGTGACTACGCCGCGCGGCGCTTTTCAGCGCTGCCGGGCTCGAGTTGGAACACCGCCACGATCTGATCGAGTTGGTCCGCCTGCGCTTCCGTCTGGGCGATTGCAGCATTGGTTTCCTCGACCAGAGCCGCATTGTGCTGGGTGATCTCATCCAATTGCCGCACGGCCACATTGACCTCTTCAATCGCCACGGCCTGTTGCCGACTGGCCGACGTGATCTCGCCAATCAGCGACGCACTTTCGGTCACGGAAACATTGAGCGCGCTGATCCGTTCGCCGATCTGCAACACGACCTGAGTGCCCGCCCGCACTTCGGTGGCAGAAATATCGATGAGCTGCTTGATGTCAGCCGAGGCTTCCGCAGCGCTCTGCGCCAAGCGACGAACTTCCACCGCAACCACAGCAAAGCCCTTACCGGCCTCCCCTGCCCGGGCCGCTTCCACCGAGGCATTGAGCGCCAGTAGATTGGTCTGGAAGGCGATATCGTCGATCAGGCCGATAATGTTGGAAATCTTGGCGGACGACGCCGAAATCTTCTCCATGGCCTGGCTGGCCGAATCCATGGCTGCGCCACTCTCAACCGCGATCCGCGACGCCGCGCCCACCGAGCGATTGGCTTCCTCCGCCCGGCCGGCATTGGCACCCACCGTCTGGGCCAGATGCTCGACCGTGGCCGAAGTTTCCTCGACCATGGCAGCCTGACGGCTGGTGCGCTCGGACAGATCATTGGAGCCGACAAGAATTTCGCCGGTCGCGGTTTTGAGGCGGCGCGAGGTTTCCTGCAAATCGCCCATGACCTTGGCCATCCGGTCCGCGACCGCATTGGTATTGTCCCGCAATTCGGCGAACGCACCGGTGAAATTGCCGCTGACACGGCGGGTCAGATCGGCCCGCGCCACGCCAGAGAGCACCCGGCCCGTTGCCGTCAGCCCTTCATCGAGCGCTGCCAGCAAGGTGTTCACCTCACCAGACAATTGCTGCAATTCAGCCTGCTCGTAATCGCTTTCCACCCGCCGGGAGAGATCGCCCTGCATGACGGCATGCAATGTCTTTTGCAGATCGTCCGTCAGACGATCGGACGCACGACGCCGCCGCCCGGCCTCGGCATTGTGCTGGCGCTCACTTTCTTCCATCGCCGCCTGCTGCAACAGCGCCTCGCGGAAACGGCCGAAGGCGTCGAACATGACGGTGAGTTCGTCCTGCGTCTTCTGTGCCGGAATATCAATACCGGTATTGCCCGAGGTCAGCGCGCCGGTGATTTCCACCAATGTCGCCAAGCGCTTGGCAACAACACGCTGGAACAGCAGGAACACCGAAAGACATCCTGCGGCGGCGGCCCCGCCAGCCGCAACCAGCGGCAGAAGGATCGCCAAATCGCCCTGCGCCAGCAATTGTGCCAACGCATAGCCTCCAAAGCCGACGACCAATGCGCCAAAGGCCATAAAGGCGAGAACGAGTTTTTGAGTAATAGAAAGATGGCCGAAGCGCATGGCAAAGTCCGACGCTATAAATACATGGCGCCAACTTCACCCATATATGGTTAAGCTCGTATTATTACCGAGCCGCTGCCTGTAGCATGAACTGCGCGATATAGCCGCGGACCAGCGCGCTATCCGACCGCTCGGCAAAAGAGGCCATGGCGGTTTCATATTCGGCCGCGGAGATAATACCCCGCCGGAATTCCACCAGCGCCTTGACGTAATCATCCGAAAATTCGGGATGCGGCTGAAAGCTGATGGCCTTGCCACTGCGATAAGCGAGCCCCGCATTGGGCGCAAACTCGGATGCAAGGATCACTTCGGCATCGACGGGCGCAACAATAACCTGGTCCTGATGCGAACAGACCAGATTCAGGATATCAGGTGCACCGGCAAGGAATTCCGGCTGGCCAACGATATTGTAGCTGTGCCGCCCTAGCCCCCAGCCCTTTTCAGATTTCTGCACAACCCCGCCCAGCGCGTCAGCAATGATCTGATGACCGAAACAGATGCCCACCATCGGCGTTTCTGCCGCATACGCCGCGCGAATGAAGCCCCGTAGCGGTTCAAGCCAGACATGGTCCTCATAGACCCCGGCCGGCGATCCGGTAATGACGATGCCCTCAAGACTGTCCGGCGCGGGCAATGCCTCACCATCCAGCACATGCACGGTTTCAAAGGAGAAGGGCTGACCCGATTCAGCAAACATTGCCATGAACATCTGCGGATAGGTTTCAAACCGGGCTTCGTATGCCGATGGAACACGACCGACTTCGACAATGGTTATTTTCATGGATGCGACACCTCTGCCTCCCTTCTAGCGGAAGGCGAGAGGAGCCATCAACACCAGCGCCTGCATGGCAGATCACCAGAACGGCAGAGTGCAATAATCTTCAAGCCGCGGGCGCAAAGCGCAGGGCTAGGCCATTGATGCAATAGCGCAAGCCTGTCGGCTGTGGTCCATCATCGAACACATGCCCCTGATGGCCGCCGCAATTGGCGCAATGCACCTCTATGCGCGTCATCCAAAGCGAATTGTCCTCCGATGTCCCCACGGCGCCGGGAATGAAGTCCCAAAAACTCGGCCAGCCCGTGCCGCTGTCGTATTTCTTGTCGGAGTTGAACAGCGCCTGATCGCATCCAGCACAATGAAACACGCCCGCGCGCTTCTCATCATTGAGCGGCGAGGTGAATGCCCGTTCGGTGTCTTCATGCCGAAGCACCTGATAAGCCGCCGGGTCGAGCCGCGCTTGCCATTCCGCATCTGTCAGCCTGAACGGGAAGTCACCTTCAACCGCATGGGTAGCTCTCAATCCAAGGGCGGATACAAAGCCCGCCAGGGCACCGGAAACCAGAAGTGAACGACGAGAAATCATGGGACCTTCTCCCTGGATCAGGACCCTGCGCCGTCCGGCAAAGCAGCCGGACAGCACTGGGCACAAGACGTGACCATATGGACGAAAGCTAGTCCAGTGTGTCACGCCAGATTGAGGCCTGTCCCTCAATCCCTGTTCCTGCTCGATATGGAGCAGGTTTGCGGAACAGCCGCTTAAGAAGCGGGCAGCAGAACCGCGTCGATGACGTGGATCACGCCATTGGACTGATCAACATCAGCAATGGTCACAGTTGCGCTGCCGCCGGCAGCATCCATGATCTTCACCTTGTCGCCGTCGAGAGAAAAGGTCAGCTCACCGCCCTGGACGGTCGCAGCCTTGTATTCACCGCCATTGTCATTGATCATTTTGACCAGATCAGCGGCGTGAATATCGCCAGCGATCACGTGATAGGTCAGGACAGCAACAAGCTGGTCCTTGTTTTCGGGCAAGAGCAGAGTGTCGACAGTGCCGGCAGGCAGCGCATCAAAGGCCGCATTGACCGGGGCGAACACGGTGAATGGGCCTGGGCCGGAAAGCGTCTCGACCAGACCTGCGGCCTGAACAGCGGCAACCAGAGTGGTATGATCGGCCGAGTTCACGGCATTTTCGATGATATTGTTGGTTGCGGGCATGGCAGCGCCGCCCACCATGGGAGCATCCTGAGCGATAACGGCGGCACCGGACAGCGAACCAAAGGCCAGCACGGCCGCTACGGACAGAGCACGGAGAGAAAGTGTCATCGGAAAGTTCCTTCCTGTTGAAGTCTCGTCCCGCTCCTCTGCGGGATACAGCAAATACGCCGCACCCCGGACGCTGGATTTATCGCCCCTTCAATTGGATCATTGCAGGATTTAAGGTCCGAAGAAATTTTTAATCTTTTAGAATCAATCAATTAGACATCATCGCCATCGCAAATTTTCGATTGTGGTCGCAAAAAGATGCACTGATCCAGATAGAGGTTCCGTGCGTAAGAACAGGCTTTGGCAAAACCGGTTGCGATACCCATAAAATAAAACACCCCGGCACAGGGCCGGGGTGTTTGGTGCACTTTGCAGCGCTTTTAGCTGCGCAGGCCGGACCATGCCGGATCGGACGCATAGGATTCGGTCGCAATGGTCTGCACCGAGCGCCCCCAGATATCGACGCTCATCAGGCGCGGACCATCATTGCCACCCGGATCCTGGAAGAACATGATCACGCGGCCATTGGGTGCCCAGGTCGGGCCCTCGGCGTGATAGCCAGAATAGAGCAGACGCTCACCCGAGCCGTCGGGGCTCATGATGCCGATATGGAACTGCCCACCCGACTGGCGGGTAAAGGCGATCAGATCACCCTTGGGCGACCACACCGGCGTCGAATAACTGCCCTGACCATAGCTGATGCGCTGCGCATTGCCGCCGCTCGCGCCCATCATGTAAATCTGCGGCGAGCCACCACGGTCGCTCTCGAACACGATCCGGCCACCATCGGACGAATAGGACGGGCCGGTATCAATCGCGGCGCCCGAGGTCAGCTGTGACGGCTGCCCACCATTGATCGACACCGAATAAATATTGGTCGCCCCACCCTGCTCGACCGAAAACGCCACCGTGCCGCCATCCGGCGAAAAGCGCGGCGCAAAAGTCATCGCGCCCACCGAGGCCAGCCGCTGCTGGCGACCGGTCGACAATTGCAGCAGATAGACCTGCGGATTGCCATCGGCAAAATTCATATAGGTCAGCAGGTCGCCATTGGGCGAAAAGCGCGGCGTGAGCGCCATGGACGAACCATCTGTCAGATAGCTCACATTGGCCCCGTCCTGATCCATGATGGCCAGACGCCGTACGCGATTGGCCTTGGGTCCGCTTTCAGCCACATAGACCACGCGCGTGTCGAAATAGCCCGAGCCGCCAGACAGCTGCGAATAGATCGCGTCGGACACCATATGGGCAATACGACGGGCCGAATTGGGATCGGTGGAATAGCTGTTCCCCACCACCTGCGAAGCCTGCTGGGTATCCCAGACACGCACGGAGGCCGATATCTGCCCACCGCGCTCAACCGAGCCCATCACCACGCCATCGACATTGGCCGTGCGCCAGACATTGAAGTCCGGTGTCGCATTGACATCGCCCACCCGCACCGGCAGCGACGCGGGATCGAGCGGCAGGAACAGGCCTGAACGGCGCAGATTGTTGCGCACGATGTCCGCAATTTCACGCCCGAAATTCGGATCGGAAGAGGCGAAGTCCGGGATGGCAATCGGCAGGGGCTGGAAATTAGCCCCCTCCACCACGATACGCAGCTGCGCCCAGGACATGGGCGCGCTCGCCAGCAGGGCTCCACCGGCCAGTCCAAGTTTAAGCGCAGTGCGCCGGTTCACAAGAGTCATCTTCTATCGTCTCCGGTCTTGCCGTTTGGGGCACTCAAGCCGCCTAAACGGGCAAATTCAAGGTCAGGGTCTCAATTCAACTTCGATCTGACGCCATTGCTCATAGGAATCGGCGCTCAACATGGAATAGGGCGCACAGCCCATAACGGCGCGCTGTGCCGCGCGGGCAATGCCCTGCCCGGCAGGCGAAGGATCAGCCGAAAGCACTTGCGGCGTGCCGTTCACCGATCCGTCCCGGTTCATTGAAACGCGCAGCGTCACGTTCATGCCGCTATTGAAGTCGCTTGGCAGCAATTGCCAGCAATCCTTGATCCGCGCCACCAAGCCGTCAATGGCCGTCTGGCTGAGGCGCGCGGACGTGCCGCTCGTGTCGCCCAGAGTGGTTGACCCGCCCTGCCCGGTGGTGCCGCCGGTGGTCGGCGCGTTGTTGATGATATTGTTGATCTGATCCGCAGCGCTCTGGCTGGTGGTTGTCGAGGGTGGCGTTGGACGCGGTTGCTGTGCCGCCGCAGCAGCCTGACGCTGGCGCTCTTCTTCCTCACGACGACGGCGCTCTGCGGCCAAGGCCTGCTCACGAACCTGCGCCAGATCAGTGGGGCGGGACGTGGGCATGGCAACATTGACCTGCGGCGCAGGATCAGGCGTGGGGGCCGGTGTTGGCGTTGGCGTCGGTTCTGGCGTGGGCTCTGGTTCAGGAGCAGGTTCGGGCTCCGGCGCAGGTTCTGGCACCGGCTCAGGCTCTGGGGCAGGTGTTGGAACAAGATCGGCAGGCCGCGTTTCCGGCAAGGCTGGAGGCACCGGGCTTGGTGTCGGCGCCGGGGCGGGTTCAGGTTCCGGCGCCGGTGTCGGCTCAGGCTCTGGCAGCGGTTCGGGCTCTGGCTCCGGCTGTTGTTCTGGCGCAGGGGCAGTTTCGGTAACGGGCGCAGGCGTGGGCGTATCGGCAGGCGACGGGGTCACCTGATTTTCTTGGGTATTGCCGGTAGGCTGGGCGAGTTCGGCCGGAGTGTCGGTATCGACCACCGAAGGCGTATTGGTCTCGACCACCTCGCTATCGAGCTGGCCCATGCGGATATTGGCATATTCCTCGATGGGCACCAGATCGACCGAAATGGATTGCACGCTCGTTTGCAGCGGCTCGGTAGACCCCAGATTGATAAGGCCCAGAACCAGCAGCAATACGTGTGCAGAAATCGAAACGGTCACGCCCGTACGCATGAGCCCGGCCTATCTCTCGCGCTCGGTAACGAGCCCGATCTTGGAGTACCCGGCGGCCGACAGCACGCCCATGACGCGCATCACCGTGCCATAATTGGCCGTGGTGTCGCCCCGCAGGAAAATGCGATCTTCAGGGGTTGCCAGCGTGCCGACCAGGGCCACGAGATCGGTCTCGGAAACCGGCGTATCATCGACGAAAATCGCGCCTTCCGGCGTCACGATAACGGTGATCGGGCGCGTCTGGCTGGGCATTTCGCCCGCCGAAGTGCGCGGCAGATCGACCGAGACGCCCGATGTCATCATTGGCGCGGCCACCATCATGATGATCAGCAGCACCAGCATGACGTCGACCATCGGCGTCACGTTGATTTCGCTCATCACTGCGGATTTCTTGCGGCGACGGCCACGACGTCCGCCGCCTCCTCCGCCTGACACACCACCCATGCCCATGTCAGCTTCTCCGCGCTTCGAGCTGGCGGGACAGGATGGTGGAGAATTCGTCGGCAAAGCCTTCGAGACGCCCGGTCAGCTTGCCGGCATCGGACGACAGCTTGTTATAGGCGATAACCGCCGGAATAGCGGCCACAAGGCCAATGGCCGTGGCGAAAAGCGCTTCAGCGATCGGCCCGGCCACGACAGCCAGATTGGTGTCCGAGGACGCGGCAATATTGGTAAAGGCGTTCATGATGCCCCAGACGGTGCCGAACAGGCCGATAAACGGACCGGCGGAACCGACAGTGGCCAGGAAACCAAGGCGCTTTTCCAAAAATTCGCTTTCGCGGGCAATGGCAACGTCGAGCACTTTGTCGAGGCGCTGCTGCATGCCCACGAAGCTGGCTGCATTCTGCTCGTGGCTGCGCTTCCATTCCTTCATGGCGGCGACAAACACCGCGCCGAGCCCGCCCGAAGGCTTCTCGGACTGCTGCTGATACAGCTCTTCAAGCGACTGGCCGGACCAGAACGTGCGCTCAAAGCGGTTCATCTCCGCCTTGATGCGGCGGTAAGTGATTGTCTTGTCTATGATAATTGCCCAGCACCAGACCGAGGCGCCAAGCAGGCCGATCATCACCGACTTAACGACGATGTCGGCCATCATAAACAGGCCCCAGATGGACAGATCGGTATGCGGAGCTACGGCTCCAACTGCATCCATGGCTTCCATGAAAATTCCTTCTCGGCCCGGCTCACTCAAGCGGCCCCACCATCGGTGCGATGGGGGCCAAATCTGTCAAAATTAAGAGAAATGCCACGCATTCCGGGCCTTTGGTGGCCCAGCACGACGCAAATCCCCCTTTGTGCCCTTTATGGTCACCAAAGAGTTAACAAACCGAATCCGAAGCAGGGACTTCGTCAGCAGACTGCTAACGTCGAGCGTCACACATGATGCGTAGTGCTGTGGGAAGGCGAGCCGGGCCGCCACTTGTCTTGATCGACACCACCGTCAATTCCGCTTTCGTCAGCAAAACCTCATCACGCAGAATTGTCTGTCGCAAAACCATCCGCGCCCCGCTTGCCGATACTGGTTCGGTGATGACGCTCAACATGTCGTCGATATGAGCAGGCGCTATGAAGTCGATATTCATTGAGCGAACCGCAAAGGCGATGCCTTGCCCGGCGAGTTCGGAATGATGGATACCCGCGTCACGCAGAAATTCGGTGCGCGCCCGCTCGAAGAATTTGAGATAGGCGGCGTGATAAACATTGCCCGAAAAATCGGTGTCTTCGTAATAGATGCGAACCGCAAAACCGTGCTGGCTCATCTTCGATACTCCAGACCGCGTTCGGCCATGGCCGGATCGAGTTCGACAAAGCTTTTCGGACCAATCCCGTGCAAATCCGCGATCGCCTTGCGCGACCAGGTGCTGAGATCGGCAAAGGTGACGAGACCGGCATGCGCCAGCGCACTGTGAGCAGGGCGGCTGAGCTTCAGGCAGTCAGCGATACGATCCGCAGCAGCCGTCACGCCTCCCGCCTCTCATCCACGATATGGACGGGCGATGAAGGCAGATTGCGCAGGAAACTCGGCAGCCATGCGGGAAGCAGGTTGAAGCTTTCCAGCGCGTCCCCCGCAAGCAGCACCCAATGGAAGGACAGGTCATGCCCTTCATCCTGCCGCACCAGCCAAGGCGAATTGCCATTCGGCCCCTGCCCCGGCAATTGCGCAGCGTAGAAAAAGCCCAGCTCATGGAAATTCTCGCCCTCGCGGCGATAAAAGCTCTCGGAGGTGGCGATCATCGGCCCGATCTCGGCGGGCATGGCCAGTTCCTCGGCAATCTCGCGCTCAAGGCTTAGGCGGCTTGGCTCGCCCAGCTCGACCCGGCCACCGGGCAACATGGTGTAATTGTCGTCATCCTCACGGCAGAGCAGGATGTGGCCATCGACAATGATGATTGCGGCCACACGATAATTGAAGCGCTGCCCATCGATGGGACAGCTGATGACATGACGGCTCATTGCTCGCCCTCCTCGAACAGGCTCGATTGGATGCCGACAAAACCCTGCGGTACGACTTTGCCCAGATGCTGGAAGGCAATGGCGGTGAGCATGCGGCCGCGCGGCGTGCGCTGGATAAAGCCCTGCTGCAACAGATAGGGCTCGACGATTTCCTCGATGGCGTCACGCGGCTCGGACAGGGCAGCGGCAATCGTTTCGATGCCCACCGGCCCGCCATTATAGAAATCGGCAATGGTGGTCAGGTAGCGGCGGTCAAGCTGGTCGAGCCCCCGCGCATCGACATCGAGCCGGATTAGGGCCTTGTCGGCCACGGCCCTGTTGACCTCCTTGGCCCCATCGACCATGGCAAAATCGATGACCCGGCGCAGCAAACGCCCGGCAATGCGCGGCGTACCGCGCGAGCGGCGGGCGATTTCCATGGCCCCATCCTGCGCCATCGGCATACCCAACAGCCGTGCGCCGCGCGTCACGATCTGCACCAATTCCTCGGGCGTATAAAAATTGAGCCGCACCGGAATTCCGAACCGGTCACGCAGGGGCGTCGTAAGCAGGCCAGCGCGGGTCGTCGCGCCCACCAGCGTGAATTTTGCCAGATCGATGCGCACCGAGCGCGCTGCGGGGCCCTCGCCGATGATCAGATCGAGCTGGAAATCCTCCATCGCCGGATAGAGCACTTCTTCAATGGCCGGGTTGAGGCGGTGAATTTCATCGATAAAGAGCACGTCGCGCTCTTCCAGATTGGTCAGCAGCGCCGCAAGATCACCCGCCTTGGCAATGACCGGTCCGGACGTGGCGCGAAAGCCCACGCCCAGTTCGCGCGAAATGATCTGCGCCAATGTGGTCTTGCCCAACCCCGGCGGCCCGACGAACAGCACATGGTCCAGCGCCGCGCCACGTTGCTTTGCCGCCTGAATGAAGACTTCGAGATTAGCCCGCGCGGCAGCCTGCCCCACAAAATCGGCAAAGCCGGACGGGCGCAGGGAAACATCGAGATTGTCGTCGCGCCCGGAGGATGCGGAGGTCAGAGAGGTCACACAAAGTCCTTTGCTGCACTCATGTCAGGAAGCCGGGTGGCACGTATGTCGAATGTCGCCGTGGTCATGCACCTGGCCTCCTTGTTCTGCATGGCGATCAAGGCATCCGAGAAGCCCGCTTTAGTCTCGGCTGCATCCTCTATGGCGGCAGAAACCATATCCGGGCGCTCCACGCGCATTGCAGGACTGTGGAGCAACAGGCGGAAACTCTCCAACACCGCTTGGACGGGCTGCTTCTTGACCTTGGTCAGGACATTATATGTCTCCGCCAGAACGAGCATGCTGACACAGATTGGATGATTGGCCGCCTTGGTGACGAGGCTATGCGCCTGCGGGGTTTGCAGGTCATCGTCATCCGTCAGGAACCGGACCAGGACGTTGGTATCAACGCCCAGCACGGATTCGCTCGTCTTCTTCGGCCAAGGCCGCTGCATAAGCGGCCTCTTCTTCAGCCGCCGTCATCGGGCCGGCAGGCGATTTACCGAGAATTCCCGCCAGGCTTTCCGCGGACACGTTTCTTGGCCGCAGAACATAGACACCGTTCTGCTTGACGATATCCACCTTATCCCCGGGCTCCAGCTTGAGGTCGTCCCGTACATTCTTGGGCAGGGTCATCTGCCCCTTGCTCGTCAATGTCGCCGTGGTCATGACAATCTCCAATTCCTTACTTTTGAAAAGTAGTAAGGAATAGTTCGCAAAACAAGGCGTTACTGGCTCAATTCCCGCAGGCCCAGCCGGATCAGCTTTTCGGTTGGCGTATCATCGCCTTCGCGCGCAACGACACGCGCCAGCGCCGCAGAGGCCTGCGCGCTGGAATAGCCCAGATTGGTGAGCGCCGAAACCGCATCGGCCACATTGCTGGCCGCAACGCCTTCGCCCAGCGCCGCTTGCAGGCCCAGCGTGCCCGCATCCACCGCACCGATGGCAGGTACCTTGCCCTTGAGTTCGGTGACTACGCGCAAGGCCAGCTTGGGGCCAACACCATTGGCGCGGCCGATCATGGCCTTGTCCTGCAAGGCGACGGCGCTGGACAATTCCGAGGGGCTCATGACCGACAGAATGGCGAGCGCCACCCGCGCACCAACACCCTGAACACTGGTCAGCAGGTTGAACCAGCTCTTTTCGGTTTCATGGGCGAAGCCATAGAGCCGGATCATATCCTCGCGCACGATGGTTTCGATAAAGATCACGGCGGCCTCGCCGACACGCGGCAGGCTTTGCAAGGTGCGGCCCGAGCAGAAGACCTCGTAACAGACCCCGCCACAATCGATCAGCACCCGGTCATCGCCGAAGCTATCAACAAGACCCTTGAGCTTGCCGATCATACCAAAACCCCCATGCGACGCGCAGAAACCCGATGATGGGCATGGCAAATGGCGATGGCCAGTGCATCGGCAGCATCGGCACCCTTGACGACGGCCGTTGGCAACAGCGTTTTGACCATCAGGCCGATTTGGTCCTTGCTTGCATGGCCGGTGCCGACCACCGATTTCTTGACGAGGTTGGCAGCATATTCGGCAACCGGCAGGCCGCGCAGGGCGGGTGTAACCAGCACGACGCCGCGCGCCTGACCCAGAATAAGCGCCGAACGCGGCCCCGCATTGACAAAGGTCTCTTCCACCGCCGCTTCATGAGGGCAATATTTGTCCAGCAGGCCATTGAGCCCTTCGGCCAGAACCGCGAGCCTTTCGGCCAATGAACCATCGACCGGCGGGGTCAGTGTTCCCCCCGCAACGAAGCGCAGCCTGTTGTCCACAGCTTCGATAATGCCCCAGCCACAGCGCCGCAGGCCGGGATCGATACCGATGATTCGTACGGATTCTGTCATGTTCATCCTTGTAGAGCGCCAGCGCGAACCTACCAAGAGCAAAGTGAACAAAGCAGAAACAAGCGCGAAATATTAAATTATATCCGTGTCGGCAACGTTCTCTTCACAACGCGGCCCTAGCTTGCGCAGCGAACGCGGGGGCACGGATCAAGAATGCATGGAGCAAAAACCAAGCTCGATCGACAGGCATGGCTAAGGGTCTATCGTGTCACCGGGCTGGTCACCGCTATCGGCGTCGTGCTGTCCATCATCATCACCAATGCGATCATGGAAACCTTTTCGGCGGGCATCAATGTCCAGGGGCTGATGGTATCGATCGTAACGCCCATCGTTCTTGGCGGCCCTTCGGTTCTGTTCATCATGATAGGCCAGGAGCATTTGCGCGCGGCCAATCAGCGATTGCAGAAGCTGGCCAATTACGACTTTCTCACCGATTGTCTCAATCGCGGGGCCTTCGCCGCCAAGGTCGGCGCATGGCTGCATGAACGCAGCGCCTCGGCAACCGGCGCGCTCCTGATGATCGACGCCGATAATTTCAAGGCGATCAACGACGTATATGGACACGATGTCGGCGACGAAGCGCTGGTCATCATTGCCCGCTCCATCCGCTCGGTCATGCGCGAAGGCGATCTCGTGGGGCGCATGGGCGGTGAAGAATTCGGCGTGTTCCTGCCCGGCGCCGGAGAGGGACAGGCCGGTATCATCGCCGAGCGCATCCGCGCCGCCGTCAATCTGGCGCGCTTCGCGCCCGACGGCGAACAAAAGCATCTCTCCGTTAGCATTGGCGGCGCCGCCTTTACCGGCTCGACCGGCTTTTCCGAACTGTTCCGCCTTGCCGACAGGCATCTTTATGGCGCCAAGAATACCGGGCGCAACAAATCCTCCATCGTGCATCTCGAAGACCACCCGCTCATCAAGCTGAAACGCAGCGCATGAAAAAGGCGGCCCCGAGGCCGCCTGTTCATTGAGCGAAAGCTGGACTTACTGCGCCAGCTTGGCGGCGTCTTCGTCACTCATGTCGAAGTTGGAATAGACGTTCTGCACGTCATCGTCTTCTTCGAGCGTATTGATGAGCTTCATCAGCGTCGCGCCCTTTTCGGCGTCGATCGGCGTTGAATTCTGCGGCTTCCAGATGGCCTTGACCGACTCGGCCTCTCCCAACACCGCTTCGAGCGCGGCGGACACTTCGGCCATGCTTTCAAAGGCGGTGTAGATATAGTGGCCGTCCTCATCGCTCTCGACATCGTCGGCGCCGGCTTCGATGGCCGCTTCCATCACCTTATCTTCACTGCCAACCTTGGCCGGATAGGTGATTTCGCCAACGCGATCGAACATGAAGCCGACCGAGCCGGTTTCACCCAAAGCGCCGCCATTCTTGGAGAAATAGGAGCGCACATTCGACGCGGTGCGGTTGCGATTGTCGGTCAGCGCCTCGACGATGACGGCAACGCCACCGGGGCCGTAACCCTCATAGCGGATTTCATCATAGTTCTCGGCATCGCCACCAGCTGCCTTCTTCACTGCCCGCTCGATATTGTCCTTGGGCATGGACTGGGCGCGGGCATTGGTGATGGCCAGACGCAGGCGCGGATTAAAGGCCGGGTCGGGCTGGCCCATCTTAGCGGCGACGGTGATTTCGCGGGCTAGCTTGGAGAAGATCTTGGAACGGATCGCATCCGACTTGCCCTTGCGGTGCATAATGTTCTTGGCGTGTGAATGGCCTGCCATTCGCGCACTCCGATTTTTGAATTTTCGATATCGAGGCGCCTTATAAGGACCGCAGGCGCAAATGTGAAGCTGACCGGGATCAGTTCAGTTCCTGTCGCACCTCGACATGGGTTTCTCTAGCCCTCAGGCGCTGCGCAATATCCCTTGCGGCGCGATACTGTCCAACCCGCTCAACTGCACTTTGTCACCGCCGCGCCGGTCGGGCAGATTGAGTGCGGCCACCAGCGCTCGATATTCCTGTCGCGCATTGATGTGTGACATCGATGGCGCGCTGCCCAGCATGTCGGCGTCCAGCGGATCGAACACGGTCATGCCGTTGAGGAACAGCGAGCGAAAAATGACGCGCTCGGCAATGCCATCGGCAACGCGGCAGCCCAGACCCTGGGCCAGGTGCTCGACAATATCCTGCACGCGGCTGGCATTGTGCGAGCCGAGATTGGCAATGCGATTGCGCACCAGCACCCAGTCGAGGCTCTGGCCCCTGCGCTTCTGCTGCTCGGCGCGCGCCTTCTGCACATTGCGCGTATAGGGGCTGGCTTCGAGCGGCGCGCCGGTCTTTGGATCGATACGGGCGAGCACATCGAGATCAATCATGCTGTCATTGATCGGGGTCAGCAGCGTGTCGGCGGCATCATGGGCGAGGCGCGCCAGATTGCCGTCGAAGCCGGGCGTGTCGATGACGACGAAATCGACCGCCCCGCGCAGCTCGCTCATGGCGCGATTGAACAGGTCCAGTTCCACGCGCTGGTTTTCGGCGATGGAATCGCCCCAGCCGGTGGGCAGGTGGACATGTTTCGGCATCAGGATTTCGCGCCCGCTGGTCTCGGCTGTTGCTCGGCGATTGCGCACATAGCGGGTGAGGGTCTGCTGGCGGCTGTCCACGTCGATTGTGGCGACGCTATAGCCCTGATGCAGCAGATAGACGGCCAGATGCAGGGCCGTAGTGGATTTGCCCGAGCCACCCTTTTCGTTGCCGACAGTAATAATATGGGTTCCGCCATCGGCCATGGATCGACTCCAAATCAGGGTATACCTTTGTTAACCATCAAGCGATTTCATGGTTAACAATGCGCTAACGGACTGCGCTTGCAGGTAAAATCCCCTGGGCAAAACCTTGATGAGGCGCCGCTAGTCCGCACAGGCGAACAGGCCCGGATAGTCGATAACCAGACCATTCTCATCCACCGCGATCACCGTCTCGAAATCAGCCGATTGATAGCAGAAATGGGTGTCGTCGAGCTTAGTGTAAATCTGCTCCGAGCGTTTCAGGGTGAAATCGGTGGCATCGATCCAGGCCATGGCAAAGCGTATGGGCTGGTCGGTCCAGTCCATGCGCCAGATGGGCAGGGAATTGGTCATCGGCGTTGGCCAGATATCCACATCGATACAGCCGCGCAGGGCGGGAATCGGCTCGGCGCGATCGTCCGACCAGCCGCCTGCACCATCAGCAAACAGTTCAAGCACCTTGCCATCGGCGCGTTCGATTTTCACCGTGCGGGCATGGCCGTTTTCATCGAGCTTGAGGCGGTAGAACAGCCCGAAATCGGGCCCGATCACCGCGCCGCGAATGCGGGTGTCGCGGCCATTGGCGATGATGTGAGCATGCTCGAATGTATCGAGTTCAATGCCGTGCCAGCGGATGGATCGGTTTAGGGGCATATTTTTATCTTGTAACCGGAACTTGATTTCCCGCTATCGTCATTGCCCGGCCATCCTCGGACTTGATGCGAGGACCGGGCAATCCATCTTGCCGCACCATGGACCACCCGGACAAGCCGGGTGGTGACGAAAGAGGGGGTCGATATATAAAAAAGGCGCCCCGCAGGACGCCCTTTAACTTCCAATGCTTCAATCGCCTTAGAGAGTCTTGCCCAGCGCTACGGCCGTGTCGGCCATGCGGTTGGAGAAGCCCCATTCATTGTCGTACCAGCTAAGGACCGACACGAAATTGCCGTCCATCACCTTGGTCTGGTCCAGAGCAACGGTGGAGGAATGCGGGTCGTGGTTGAAGTCGATGGAGACGTTCGGGCGCTCGGTATAACCCAGCACGTCCTTGAGTTCGCCATCGGCATATTTCTTGACCGCAGCATTGATTTCTTCAGCGGTCACATTGCGCTTGGCAATGAACTTGAAGTCAACGCAGGAGACGTTCGGCGTCGGCACGCGGATCGACACACCGTCGAGCTTGCCCTTGAGCTCGGGTAGAACCAGGCCAATGGCCTTGGCTGCGCCGGTCGAGGTCGGGATCTGGCTGAGCGCAGCCGCGCGGCCGCGATAGAGATCCTTGTGCATGGTGTCGAGCGTCGGCTGGTCACCGGTATAGGAATGGATGGTGGTCATCATTCCCTTTTCGATGCCGAATTCCTTGTGCAGCACATAGGCGAGCGGCGCGAGGCAGTTGGTGGTGCACGAGGCGTTCGAGATCACCACATCGTCCTTGGTCAGGGAGGCGTGGTTGATGCCGTAAACGATGGTCTTGTCCGCGCCGTCGCCGGGGGCCGAGATGATCACCTTCTTGGCGCCAGCCGTCAGGTGAGCCGACGCCTTTTCCTTGGAGGTGAAAATGCCGGTGCATTCGAGCGCAATATCCACGCCCATCGCGCCATGCGGCAGATTGGCCGGATCGCGTTCCGCCGTCACCTTGATCGGGCCGCGGCCCACATCGATGGTGTCGCCATCGACGGTGACCGTGCCGTTGAAGCGGCCATGCACGCTGTCGAAGCGGAAAAGGTGGGCATTGGTTTCGACCGGGCCGAGATCGTTGATGGCCACGACTTCAATGTCGGTGCGGCCAGATTCGATGATGGCGCGGAGAACGTTGCGGCCGATGCGGCCAAAGCCATTGATGGCGACGCGAACTGCCATGATGTGACGCTCCTAGGAGGGAGAAAAGAAAAGGGAGGCGCGGCTCTCTTACAACTGCTGAGTGACGGCTTCAACAACGGCGTTCGGCGTAATGCCAAAGTGGGCATAGAGCGCGTCAATCGGACCCGAAGCGCCGAACGAGTGCATGCCGACAAAGCGGCCCTTGTCGCCGAGCAGCTTGTTCCAGCTCATTTCGATCCCGGCCTCCACCGCAACGCGGGCCTTGGCCTTGCCAATCACTTCGGCCTTGTAGGCGTCGGACTGCTTGGCGAAAAGCTCCAGCGACGGCACCGAGACGACGCGGGCGGAAATGCCCTTTTCGGTGAGGGTCTTCTGCGCCTCGACGGCGATGGCCACTTCCGAGCCGGTGGCAAAGATCACCGCATCGGCATCGGCTGGGCCGATCAAGGTGTATGCGCCCTTGGCCGATTTATTCTCAGCCGAATATTCGGTGCGCACGGCTGGCAGGTTCTGGCGCGACAGGGCCAGAATGGACGGAGTCTTTTCCGCCGCCATGGCAATTTCCCAGCATTCTGCGGTTTCCATGGCGTCGGCCGGGCGGAACACGTTGAGATTGGGAATGGCGCGCAAGGCTGTCAGGTGCTCGACCGGCTGGTGGGTCGGGCCGTCTTCGCCCAGACCGATGGAATCGTGGGTCATGACGAAGATGGAGCGGATTTCCATCAAAGCGGCGAGGCGAATGGCCGGGCGGGCATAGTCGGTAAAGACCATGAAAGTGCCGCCATAGGGAATGAGGCCGCCATGCAGCGTCACGCCATTCATGGCTGCGCCCATTTCATGCTCACGAATGCCATACATCATGTAATTGCCAGAGCGGTTATCCGCCTGGAAGGGCACGGTATCCGGGGTGTTGGTGAGGTTGGAATGGGTCAGGTCGGCAGAACCGGCCAGAACTTCGGGCACGGTCTTGGTGATGACTTCGAGCGCCATCTGGCTGGCCTTTCGGCTGGCAACCTTCGGCTTGTCTTCGGCCAGCTTCTTTTTGTAGGTGGCGAAGGCTTCGGAGAAATCGGCAGGCAGCTTGCCAGCCATGCGGCGGACGAACTCATCCTTCTTGTCGGACTTGGCGAGGCGCGCTTCCCACTCGCCGCGCACATTCTGGCTGCGCTTGCCAGCAGCGCGCCAGCTTTCGAGAATATGGGCGGGAACTTCAAAAGCCGGGTAATCGATACCGAGTGCGGCCTTGGCACCGGCCAGCTCTTCAGCACCCAGCGGCGCGCCATGCACCTTTTCAGTGCCAGCCTTCTTGGGCGCGCCAAAACCGATCGTGGTCTTGGCAGCGATCAGGGTTGGCTTGTCGGTGGATTTCTTGGCCTCGAGCAGGGCCTTTTCGATGGCATCCTGATCATGGCCGTCGACCTCGATCGTGTTCCAGCCCACCGCCTTGAAGCGCGCGATCTGGTCGGTCGAATCGGCATTGGAAACCTTGCCGTCGATCGTGATGTCGTTGTTGTCCCAGATGACGATCAGCTTGTTGAGCTTGAGATGACCGGCCAGCGAGATCGCTTCCTGGGAAATGCCTTCCATCAGGCACCCGTCACCAGCCAGCACATAGGTGTAGTGATCGACAATGTCGGAACCGAATTCGGCAGCCAGCTTGGCTTCGGCTACGGCAAAGCCGACCGAATTGCCGAGGCCCGCACCGAGCGGGCCGGTGGTGGTTTCGATGCCGGTGGCATGGCCGAATTCAGGATGGCCAGCGGTCTTGGCGCCGAGCTGGCGGAAATTCTTGACCTGATCGATGGTCATGTCTTCGTAGCCGAGCAGATAGAGGCTGGAATAGAGCAGCATCGAGCCGTGGCCAGCCGAGAGGATGAAGCGATCGCGGTCAGCCCATTTGTGATCAGCGGGGTCGAACTTCATCACCTTGGTGAAAAGCACGGTGGCGATATCGGCGCAGCCCATAGGCAGGCCGGGATGGCCGGAATTGGCTTTCTCGACTGCATCCATGCTGAGCGACCGGATCGCATTGGCCAATTCATTCTGCTGGGCTGTGTTCGTCATGGATGGACCGCTCTCTCGGAAAGGCTGGATTTTCAGGGGAGAAGCGCCACGCGCCTCCTCCCAAAGACGGGTTTGAGGCATAACAGGTTCGGCCCTTCTGTCAATGTCACCACCCCCGTTTCGCGTTCGGTTGGGTGCCCGATTTCCGGGGTTTCTTGTGCCAACGCGGTTGCAAAGCCGCGCAGGCTGGGGCAGGCTGACCGGGCTGGAATCTCGATGCGTCTTGAGGACGATAGCGGCCATGAGTGAGACGGAACTTGAAGAAGGGCTGATTGCGGCAAGTGCCCGCTTTGACCGGGCGCTGGCGCGGCTCGATACCAGCACGCGCGAGCTTTCCGCTCGTATGCAGCGGCATCAGCGCATCGAGGTGGATACGCAGCGGCTCGTTCATGAGCGGGCACGGCTAGCCACCGAACTCGACAAGACCTCGGCGCGCGCCAAGCGGCTTGATGACGGCGCTCATGAAGTGTCGCGCCGACTGGTCGAGGCGATGGAAAGCGTGCGTTCCGTATTGCAGAAGGCGGACTAGGCCGATGCCCGAAGTCAATGTCGAGATCAACGGCCGCAAATACCGCATGGCCTGCGAAGAGGGACAGCAAGGTCATCTGATCGGGCTGGCGGAGCGCTTTAATACCCATGTCGAAGGTCTCAAGGGCGCGGTCGGCGAAATTGGCGACAATCGCCTGACCGTCATGGCCGGGATTGCCGTTCTCGATGAATTGTCCGAGGCGGAGCGCCGTATCGAAGCGCTGGAGCGCGACGTACTGGAATTGACCCGCGCCGGGCAGGACATTGCCGCCGAACTGGAAAACACCGAGGCAAGTTTCGCCCGCAAGCTGGTCGATGCGTCGCGGGCGCTGGAGAGCGTCGCCGATACTCTGGATTCCAGCCTGCAATTGCCCTAGTCTTTGGCAAAGATTGGCAATCTTTGCCAATAGTGCTGGAGATTGATCATGGCCACCATGAATGTGTCATTGCCGGACGCGATGAAGGAATGGGTCGAGCAGCAGGTCGCTAGCGGCCGCTATGCCAATGCCAGTGACGTGGTGCGAGATCTGGTGCGCCGGGAGCAGGAGCGGGCTGAAGCGCGTGAAAAGCTCCAGAAAATGGTTGATGATGCTCTGGCCAGCGGAACCACACTTTATGCAAGCAAGGAAGACTTGCTCGAAAAGGTCATGTCCAAAGCTGAGGCGGCATTGCGGGAGCGAAAGAGCGCTTAGGGCATGGCTTGGCGAACCACAAAGGACGCGGATGCCGATCTGAGCGAAATCGGTCTTTCTGGCGCAATTGCCTTTGGGATGCCGCAGTCCCGGCGTTACGTAATGCGACTAATCGACATGTTCGAGACCTTGGCTGCTCACCCTGAAATGGCCAGAGAACGACAAGCGTCCCGGCAGATTGTGCGTCTTATGCCCTGCGAAGCCCATCATATCCTTTATTTGATCTCAGATGGCGATGTCATCATCCTGCGCGTTCTGCATCATTTGCAGGATTGGTTTGAACTTGTCTGAATTCGCCTTTGCAGCCTGAGCGTCTTCCCCCTATATCTCATCTGCTGCCCGGCGCGTGAGGACTCACATATCCCCGGGGCCTTAATCGATCCTAAGGGAGCTGTCCCTGACCGGGCCCGTGGGCTCGGACATACGGCGCCCACCTACGTATGTAGGTTCCCGGGATCAGCAGTCCCACGGCCAGGGTGGCACCTGATTTTCAAGCAAGAGGGCGCATGGCGGACCTAGTAATCGACGACGCCAAAGCTGCCCTGCGCAAACAGGCCCATACCGCCCGCGCTGCCCTGACACCAGGCGAGCGCGAGGATGCCGCGAAGCTGGTTGCCGCCGCGTTCTTTGAGCATGTTGCCTTCGCTCCTGATGATGTCATTGCCGGTTATTGGCGTATTCGGGATGAACTCGATTGCCAGCCCATTATCGTCCGTCTCATGGATGGCGGTCAAAAAGTTGTATTGCCGGTGGTTGCGGGCGCCGATGCGCCGCTCGATCTGCGGGTCTGGGAGGCTGACCAGCCGCTTTACGAGGCCGGTTTCGGTACGCTCGCGCCATCCGATCTCGCCCCGCGCGCCGAGCCCGATCTGGTGCTGATGCCGCTGCTGGGCTTTGACAAGGATGGCACACGCCTTGGCTATGGTGGCGGCTATTATGACCGGACGCTGGCCCATATCGGCAAAAAGCCTTTGCTTGTCGGCCTCGCCTTTGCCGCGCAGGAACTGGCGCATATTCCCCGTGAGAGCCATGACGTGCCGCTCGACGCGGTCATTACTGAGGCGGGGATACGGTTTTTCGGGGCCAAAATATGAGACTTCTGTTTCTGGGCGATGTTGTCGGCCGCGCCGGGCGCGATGCGGTGGCTGAACACCTGCCGGGGCTGATCGCCAAACACAAATTCGATTTCGTCGTGGTCAATGGCGAGAATGCCAGCCACGGCAAGGGGCTGATCGAGAGCCATTTTCAGGCCCTGCGCGATGCAGGTGCCGATATCGTAACGCTGGGTGATCATGCGTTCGACCAGCGGGAGGCGCTGACCTATATCGAGCGCGAGCCGACGCTGATCCGCCCGATCAACTACGCGCCCGGCACGCCGGGGCGTGGGGCCATGATGGTCGAGGGACGCAATGGGCATCGCGTGCTGGTGATCAATGCGCTGGGCCGCGTGTTCATGCCGCCGATCGACGATCCTTTCCGTGCCGTCGAGGCCGCGATTGCTAATGCGCCGCTGGGTGAAGTGGCGGACGCCATCATCGTTGATTTCCACACCGAGGCGACGTCGGAAATTCAGGCCATGGGCCATTTTCTCGATGGCAAGGTCAGCCTTGTCGTCGGCACCCACACCCATATCCCAACGGCCGACCATCGCATTCTCAAGAATGGCACTGCGTTCCAGGCCGATGCGGGCATGTGCGGAGACTTCGATTCCATCATCGGCACGGAAACCGATGAACCGCTCAATCGCTTCCTGACCGGCATTCCCAATGGCCGTTTTACGCCGGCCGAGGGCGAGGCGACGCTGTGCGGCATTGCGGTGGAAACCGATCCACGCACCGGCCTGGCGCGTTATGTGGCCCCCTTGCGATTGGGTGGGACGCTGGCGCAGTCATTGCCGGATTTTGACCTTGGGCAATCATGAGCCCCTTTCTGCCGGACAACTGGCTCTAGCCTTCATCTTGGCCATGAATACGCATAGCTGGGCGCAAGCTCCGACCATTCTGATCGTGCAGGATGCGGAGGCGTCGTTCTCTGCGGAAACGGGCATGCCCATTGATCTGCAGCTTTCAGCCTGAGGGCGCGAAGAGATTTTTCGCTTCCCCGACTTCCGGCTTTCGTCGCACTCTGCTACCCCACGCCCAGATTTCCACGCCCGGAGGCAGCACCATGAGCGACGGCTTCAAGACCCTCGACGAACTCGACCTGACCAATAAGCGCGTGCTGCTGCGCGCCGACCTCAACGTGCCGGTGGCCGATGGCAAGGTGACCGACGCCACGCGCATCGAGCGACTGGTGCCCACCATCCGCGAAATCGTCAAGAAAGACGGCAAGGTTATCCTGCTGTCCCATTTCGGCCGTCCCAAGGGCAAGGTGAACCCCGAATTCTCGCTCGAACAAGTCTGCGAGGCCGTTGCCAATGAAACCGGACACCCGGTTGGCTTCGTCGCCACCGACTGGGTCGATGTCAGCGCCGCGCAACAGGCCATTGACGAAGCACCCGCCGGCTCGGTGCTGGTGCTCGAAAACACCCGCTTCCACCCCGGCGAAGAAGAAAACGACGTGGAACTGGCAAAGCGCATGGCCAGCCTTGGCGATTGCTATGTCAACGACGCCTTCTCTGCCGCCCACCGCGCTCATGCTTCGACCGAAGCACTGGCACGCCTCCTGCCCGCTGCGGCGGGTCTGGCCATGGAGGCCGAACTCAAGGCGCTGGAAGCCGGTCTCGGCAAGCCCAAAAAGCCAGTCGTAGCCATTGTCGGCGGCGCGAAAGTCTCCTCCAAGATCGACCTGCTCGAAAATCTTGTGACCAAGGTCGACGGCCTCGTCATCGGCGGCGGCATGGCCAATACGTTCCTGTTCGCGCAAGGCCATGGCGTCGGCAAATCACTCTGCGAAAAAGACCTCGCCGACACCGCTCGCCGCATCATGGACAAGGCCGAAAAAGCCAATTGCGCCATCATCCTGCCGATTGACGCGGTGGTCTCCTGGCACTTCAAGGCCAATTCGCCCACCCGCCTTTATGGCGTCGATGCCGTCGATCCCGATGGCATGATTCTGGATATGGGCCCCTCCTCCATCGAGCGCGTCAACGCCGCCATCGACGATGCCCATACGCTGGTCTGGAACGGGCCGGTCGGCGCGTTTGAAATGGAGCCCTTCGACGCCGGCACCGTCGCCATCGCCAAGCATGTCGCCAAGCGCACCCATGACGGCCATCTGGTCTCGGTGGCAGGTGGTGGCGACACGGTCAGCGCATTGGCCCATGCCGGGGTCAAGGACAAGCTGACCTATGTTTCGACCGCAGGCGGCGCCTTCCTCGAATGGATGGAAGGCAAGCCCCTCCCCGGCGTCGAAGCACTGAAGAAATAAGCAGAAAGGTCCGGAGCGATCCGGGCTTTTTTGCTCGTAGGTCCTCATAATCTTGATTGCCAGGAACGCGGTGTGACACCCTCCCCTTGACGGGGAGGGTTGGGGAGGGGTGCCCCCACGCTCTGAGATCGTGGCTCCAACACCCCCTCCCCCCTCCCCCGTGAAGGGGAGGTGCAGACCGGGGCTCACGATAAACAGAGCTTACCCTAAAACCGCGCAGTCACCGGATCTGACCCGATCCGGCCATCGGCCCTGTCCAGTGCGGCAATCGCCGCCTTGTCCTCGTCGCTCAGGGTGAAATCGAACACATCGAAATTTTCAATGATCCGGCTCGGCGTCACCGATTTGGGAATGACGATCAGCCCGCTATCGAGGTGCCAGCGGATGATCACCTGCGCCGGGCTTTTGCCGTGGCGGGTGGCAATTTCAGCGATCACCGGATCGGCCAGCACCTGGCCCTGTCCCAAGGGGCTCCAGCTCTCGGTCAAGACGCCAAGATTTGCATGTTTGGCGCGCATCGCCTGCTGCTGGAAACGCGGATGAAGCTGGATCTGGTTGAGCGCCGGAGCGACACCCGTCGCCTTGATGATCTCTTCGAGATAATCGCCCTCAAAATTTGAAACACCGATGGAGCGCGCCTTGCCTTCATCCCGCAGACGGATCAGCGCCTTCCATGTGTCGATGAACTTGCCGCGATAGGCCGAAGGCCAGTGGATGAGATAGAGGTCGACATAATCGGTGCCGAGCCGCTTGAGGCTGGCATCCATGGCGCGCAGGGTTTCATTATAGCCCTGATCATCGTTCCACACCTTGGTGGTGAGAAAGATGTCATCGCGCGCAATGCCTGACGCGCGCATGCCTTCGCCAACGCCGCTCTCATTGCGATAAGCCGCCGCCGTGTCGACATGGCGGTAACCGGTTTTCAGCGCAGTCTCGACCGCCGCCACCGCCACATCGTCAGGGGCCTGCCAGACACCCAGCCCGATTTGCGGGATCGTACGACCATCATTGAAAGTCACGTGGGGCTGCGTGCTCATGAGGCGATCCTTAATCTGCTGCGGAAATCCCTTAATCGTTACTTTACGATGGAGCCTATGGTCAATCCGAGCAGCCTGAAAAAGGTTCCTGCTCCACTTCCATACAAGATCAGCCTTTCGTCGCATAAACGCAGGTCTAATCGAAAGCGCAACAACGAAAGTCTAGGCTGTGAGCAATTCATTCCCCGAGGCTAAACCGATGACCAAGTCGCTCAATGCGATCGCCCAGAAGCTGATGACGCCCGGACAGGGTATTCTTGCCGCCGATGAATCCGAAGGCACGATCGGCAAGCGCTTCGACAAGATCAACCTGCCCAATACGCTGGAGCTGCGCCGCGATTATCGTGAAATGCTGTTCGGCGCGACCGACGCCATGCGCAACTATATTTCCGGCGTCATTCTGACCGAAGAAACGCTGAAGCAGGAAGCCGCTGGCGGCACCCCGTTCCGCGCCATTCTGGCCGATGCCGATGTCATTCCCGGCATCAAGGTCGATCGCGGCGCTTTCCCCATGCCGGGCGAAGCGGGCGAAAAGATCACCGAAGGTCTCGATGGCCTGCGCCAGCGCCTGGCCCATTATGCGGAACTGGGCGCCGGTTTCGCCAAGTGGCGCGCCGTCATCACCATCAATGACATCGCCCCCACCCGCAACAATATCCGCGCCAATGCCCATTCTCTGGCCCGCTATGCCATGTTGTGCCAGGAAGCCGGGATCGTGCCGATTGTCGAACCCGAAGTGGTCGGCGACGGCGAACCCGGCAATCATTCGCTGGACCGCTGCGCGCAGGTGACCGGCGACGTGCTGGAAAATGTGTTCAAGGAATTGCGTCTGGCCGGCGTTGATCTGGCGGGCATGTTGCTCAAGCCCAATATGGTCCTGCCCGGCGTCAATTCGCGCGACCGCCCGAGCGTCGATGAAGTCGCTCGCCGCACCGTCGCCGTGCTGAAAGAACATGTTCCTGCCGCTGTGCCGGGCATTGCCTTCCTCTCCGGTGGACAGACCGACGAAGAAGCCACGGCCCATCTCTCGGCCATGAACCAGATTTCCGGCAAGCCCTGGCCGCTCACCTTCTCCTATGGCCGCGCCCTGCAAAATGTCGCCCTGCGCGAATGGGGCGGGCGACGCGAGAATTTCAATGCTGCCCGTCAGGCCTTCACCCACCGCGCCCATATGAATTCGCTGGCCGCACGGGGCGAATGGTCCAATTCACAGGACCGAGCTGCCTGATTTCTACCCCCGACGCTCCCAACGTCGTGATGGACGCGCGCTTCCCGCAAGGGGCGCGCGTCCTGCTTTTTCAAGCCTTGCCCCCTCTATGACAGGCGCGCCATTGCCTCTATCCGGTCCAGGGCCTATTTGGGTCTGTCCCTTTCTTGCCAAAATGGCCAAATAGGGAGCGTTACTTCCGCATTGGGATCATCATGGCGCCGCTTCTCTATCTCATCACCCCGTCCGATCCTGACCTGGCCCAGTTTCCGCGCCTGTTGATGGCTGTCCTGAGCGGCCCCGAGGTTTCGGCGCTTCTGGTGCAGCGCGGCACGCTGGACGATGCGGCCTACGCCGCACTCGCCGAGCGCGCCATCCAGATCGGCCAGGCGGCCGGGGCGGCGGTTTTGCTGGAAGACGATGTTACACTCGCCCGCTCTCTCAAGGCAGACGGCGTACATGTGACAAAGGGCGGTGTCAAAGCCATCCGCGAGGCTGTTGCCGCGCTCAAGCCCGAGGGCATTGTCGGTGTCGGCAATATCGGGTCGCGCCATGACGCCATGAGCTTTGGTGAACTGGACGTGGACTATCTGATGTTCGGGCCGTTGGGCGGCAAGCCTGATCCGCAAGCCGCCGCGCTGGCGGAATGGTGGGCAGAGACCTTTGAAATTCCCGCCGTGCATTCCATTCCCGACGCCGACCCAGCACTCTTGTCGGCAAGCCTGACCGAATTTATCGGCCTCTCCGATTGCGTCTGGACCAAATCCGACCCCTCCGAGGCGCTCAAACTCTTCGATCGCGCCGCGCAGGAACAGGCATGAGATTTTCAGCCCACCTCCTTGCCGCCTGCCTGATCGGACTGACGCCGCAAGTGCTGGCGCAGGACAATGCGGCCGAGGAGGTCAGCAGCTCAATTTTCGGTCCGCGCCAGGAGATCGATCACGCCTATGGCGCGTTCCAGATGGGCTATTTCCTGACCGCCATGGAACTGGCCCTGCCCCGCGCCGAACAGGGCGATGCCGCAGCGCAGACCCTGATTGCCGAGATATATGCCCGAGGCCTCGGCGTCGCGCAGAATGCCGAGCGCGCCGCTGGCTGGTATCAACTGGCCTCCCGCAATGGCGATCATCTGGCAACCTTCGAGCTTGGCATGCTCTATCAGGAGGGCGTAGGCGTGCCGCGAAACCGCGAGCGGGCTGCCGAACTGTTCCAGAGCGCCGCTGACGCAGGCTATATGCCAGCCAAATACAATATGGCGCTGCTGCATGTGGAAGGCATTTATGCCGAACCCAATCTGACGCTTGCGGCCAGCCTGATGCGCGAAGCCGCCGAGGCTGAACTGCCCGAAGCGCAATATGATTATGGCGTCATGCTGCTCGAAGGCGCAGGTGTCGCACCCGATCTGGCCGAGGGGGCAAGATTCATCGGCCTTGCTGCCGAACAGGGTCTGATTTCGGCGCAGATCGATTATGCCACCCTGTTCTATCTCGGTCAGGGCGTCGAGAAGGATATTGCGGCGTCGGCGCTGTGGTATGCGCGAGCCGCAGACGGCGGCAATGCGGTGGCGCAGAACCGTTACGCCAAGCTGCTGGCGGTAGGCGAAGGCGTTACCCTCGACCTCGAAGAAGCCGCCATGTGGCGCGCGCTGGCACGACGTCAGGGCCTGACCGACCCGGCACTGGATCGGCTTTTGGTCTCCATTCCTGCCGAAGCACTGGCACGGGCTGAAGAGCGCGCCCGTTTCTGGCCTTCGGCGCTGCCCACATCCACGGCCAACGCCACAGGCGCAAGCACAAGCCCGGCTGAAAATGCCACCATTCTACCCAGCACGATGAACACCGAAAATGCGCCCGCTCCGGCGGAAGACGAGCAACCAGCGCCCGAAGACAGCGAGCCGGAAACGCAAACCCCTTGAACCGGGCACCTTTCTGGGGCAATAAGCCCGCCACAATGAAATCCAGCGGCAGGCCTTCGGGCTTTTTGACCTCGGTCTTTACGGACTGACGTTGAGCGGGCCGCATGAGCCAGCGAGCACTTTCCCTATGGCGCGTTCCGCCCTTCTCAACGTCATGGTCAATGCCGCCATCAAGGCCGGCAAATCGCTGAGCCGCGATTTCAACGAAGTCGAGAACCTGCAGGTATCGCGCAAGGGACCGGCCGATTTCGTCTCCAAGGCCGATATTCGCGCCGAGCAGATCGTTTATGACGAATTGCGCAAGGCCCGCCCGACCTATGCCTTCCTCATGGAAGAAGGCGGTGAGGTTGCCGGCACCGATGGCCAGCATACCTGGATCATCGATCCGCTCGACGGCACCACCAATTTCCTGCACTCGATCCCGCTCTTTGCCGTGGCGATTGCCCTGCAACGCGGCGACGATATCGTCGCCTCGGTGATCTACAACCCGATCATGGACGAGCTCTACACCGCCGAAAAGGGCGGTGGCGCCTGGCTGGCAGACCGCAAGCGCCTGCGCGTTGCGGGCCGCACGCATCTCTCTGACGCCGTCATCTGCACGGGCATCAAGACCCAAGGCACCTCCAACGACACCTTGCAGCTTCGTCAGCTTGCCACCGTCAATCCCGCAGTAGCAGGCATCCGCCGCTCCGGCTCGATCTGCCTCGACATGGCTTGGCTCGCTGCGGGCCGCTATGATGGGCTGTGGGAAGCGGGCCTCAAGCCATGGGACGTTGCCCCCGGCCTGTTGATGGTCAAGGAAGCAGGCGGTCTCGTTTCCGACTATGCCGGTCAGCCCGGCTCGGTCTGGAACGGCCAGATCATTGCTGGCAACGAGGCGCTGCACGGCCAATTGTTCAAGGCTTTGAAGCCCGTTCAATAGGCGCGCCTTACAAACGTCATCGCGCCACGTTAACCTTTTTAATTGTCACGCCTTTCGACCCCCTCTAGACTCAGAGGCGGTTGATTTGCGTGCGAGGGGCAAGGTTCGGCAAAGATGACGCAAGGCTATGATCCCTATCACCTCGCCAGCCCGACGGTTTATCTCATCAAGATCCTGATTTTTCTGGTTCTGGTGGCGCTGGTCGGCGCGATCCTATTCACCACGATCATCACCTTCTTCTGGGCGAATCCCTTCATCAATTCGCTGATCTTCTTCACGCTGGCGATCGGCATATTCCTCAGCTTCCGGCAAATTTTCCGTCTGTTCCCGGAAGTCAAATGGGTCAATTCCCTGCAGGACGGCACCCAGACCGATGTGCGCACGCCAATTCTTCTCGCACCCGTCGCCGGGCTTTTGCGTGAACGGATCGGGGAAGCCATCATCACTCCGTCCTCCATGCGCTCCATCCTCGATTCGGTGGGCAACAGGCTCGATGAAGCCAAGGACACCTCGCGCTATCTGACGGGTCTTCTGGTGTTTCTCGGTCTGCTGGGCACATTTTACGGCCTGCTCGAAACCGTGACCTCGGTCAGCACCGTCATCAATGCGCTCGACGTGACCGCCGGGGACACGGCGACATTGTTCACCAATCTGCGCGAGGGGCTGGTCGCCCCACTCGGCGGCATGGGCACCGCCTTCTCATCCTCGCTCTTTGGCCTGTCCGGCTCGCTGGTTCTGGGTTTCCTCGATCTCCAGACCAGTCAGGCGCAGAACGCCTTTTATACAGACCTCGAAGACTGGATGACCTCGATGACCGAGTTGGATCATCCGGTGACGGCCATGCAGGCCAATGCGGGCGGGCCCGATATTCAGGCTTTGGTGGACAAGCTGGGCGCCAGCAACCAGAACCAGAACTCGTCCCAGAACGCCATTCGCGCCATGGCCGAACTGGCGCGCGGCATCGATGGGCTGGTCAAGCATATCCGCACCGAGCAGGACGATCTGCGCAAATACATCACCGAGCAGGGCGAGACCAACAAGAAGCTGCGTGACCTGATCGAAGCCATGCTCAACGAAGACGACAACGAGCGGCGGAACTAAGCCATGCCGGGCGCCCGTTCCCGCCGCAGGCAGGAGGCCAATTACTGGCCCGGCTTCGTCGATGCCCTGTCGAGCCTTCTGCTCGTCATCATCTTCATGCTCAGCCTGTTCATGCTGACCCAGTTTTTCCTGAGCCAGGAAATTCAGGGCCGCGATTCCGCGCTGTCCCGGCTCAATAGCCAGATTGCCGAACTCACCGAGCTCTTGCAGCTCGAACGCGCCGGGTCCGATGACCTTACCGCCCAATTGGCAACGCTCACCGCCACCCTGGCTGGGGCGGAGGCAGAAAACCAGAACCTGCAAAGCCAGATGGCCGGGATCGGCACGGGCCTCGGCGACCGCGACGCCACCATTGCCGGCCTGCAATCGGACCTGCTGGCCGCCGAAAGGCTGTCGGATCAGGCCAATGCGCAGGTCGCGCTGCTCAACCAGCAATTGGCCGCCCTGCGCATGCAGATCGGTGCCTTGGAAGCCGCGCTCGAAGCCTCCGAAACCCGCGATACCGAAAGCCGCACCCAGATCGCCGATCTCGGTCGCCGCCTCAATCTGGCTTTGGCCCAGAGAGTGCAGGACCTCTCCCGTTATCGCTCCGATTTCTTCGGTCGCCTGCGCCAGATTCTGGAAGCCCGCGCCGATGTGCGGGTGGTGGGCGACCGCTTCGTCTTCCAGTCCGAAGTGCTCTTCGCCCCCGGTCAGGCCGATATAGCGATGGCGGGCTTGCCCGAACTCGATGCGCTGGCCGATGCGATCCTCCAGCTGGAGCAGGAAATCCCGCCCGATATCAACTGGGTGCTGCGCATTGACGGGCATACCGACGTGCGGCCCATTTCCAATGCCCGCTTCCCCTCCAACTGGGAGCTGTCGGCAGCACGCGCCATTTCGGTGGCGCAATATCTGGTGAGCAAGGGCGTGCCCCCTGCCCGCCTCGTCGCCGCTGGCTTCGGCGAATTCGCTCCGCTCGATCCCGGCGACAATGACGAAGCCTATCGGCGCAACAGACGCATCGAGTTCAAGCTGACGGAGGGGTGATCGGCGACGGCCCGTTGCGCCGCCAAATCGCTCCAGTGGAGCGATTTGAGCCGATCACGCCCTGAGCCACGCGAAGGGCCGGGACGATCGTGCCGCATCCATCCGTACCTGCCTCCACCTGTCTTCCTCCCCACCATTCGTCACCCTCGGGCTTGACCCGAGGGGTCTGCACTCTCTGCTCAACATCATATTTCGTTAGCCGCGAAGAAAGCAGCAGGCACGCGCCTGGCGCGTCTTGCCAACCCTAGAAAACAACCCCCTCGGGTCAAGCCCGAGGGTGACGAGCGGCGAGGGGGCGCCTCGCGCGCACCATCGCCTCCCCCCTTAACCTTAACGCGCCGATCACATCTTTTGTGGCCAAAGAGCAACGCCACAGAAAAGCCCGGATTCCTGCCACATCCATGCCCCAATAAACAAAGATTAACCACGTTGGCACACCGGCTTTTAAGATTAAGCGCGGTAAATGCTGCGCTTAAGATTGTAAGCTTTCAGGAGCCTCACGTGGTCATCCCCGCACCTATCAACAACGTTATGCGCGCTGCCGCGATGATGCTTTTCGTCGTTGTCATCGCCGCCTGTTCCCGTTCCGCCACCGACAATGTCGGGCTGACCGGGGTTGGCAATACCGGCGCCGGCACCCCCGGCAGCCAGCAGGAATTCATCGTCACCGTTGGCGATCGCATCTTCTTCGAAACCGATTCCAGCTCGCTCACCAGCGAAGCCATGGCCACACTGGACAAGCAGGCCCAGTGGCTGAACCAGTATGGCAATTACCGCATCATGATCGAAGGCCATGCCGACGAGCGCGGCACCCGCGAATATAACATCGCCCTCGGCGCCCGCCGCGCCTCGGTCGTGGTCAACTATCTCGTGTCACGCGGCGTCAACGGTCAGCGCATCCAGAGCCAGTCTTTCGGCAAGGAACGCCCGGTCGCCATCTGTAACGACATCTCCTGCTGGAGCCAGAACCGCCGCGCGGTTACGGTCGTGCAGTAAAAACCAAGGGCTTTCCTTTCGGGAGGCCCGATTTATCCAGTGCAAACTGGAGGCAAGAGCGCCCGGAGCCCCTAAAAAGGCCCGGGCGCTTTCTTTTCACCAAAATTGCCCTTTATCCGCACGAGGAAAGAACCCATCTTGCCGACAGGCAGCATTGGAGATGATGCGTTGACTTCAGGACGTTTTACAAAATGGAGCCGAGCGGCTTTGTGCGCTCTCGGCCTTGGACTGGGCTCCGGTGCCGCACAGGCACAGACAGCCCTGCCGCCGGGCGAGTTGAGCGGGCTCAGCTTCAACAATACCGGCGGGCGCATTCTGGTCGCTCAGGCCGACAGCGCCCAGTTGATGGTTCGCATCCAGCAGCTTGAAGAGCAGATCAGGGTGCTCAATGGACAGGTCGAAGGACTGACCTTCCAGCTCACGCAACTTCAGGAAATTCTCAATCGTCTCTCCGATGACAGCGAATTCCGCTTCCAGCAGCTGGAAGGCGGTGCTGCGGGAAAAACTGAGGCGGCAACCCAAGCAGGCGGCGCGACGCAGCCTGAGGCGTTGCCGCAGGACCCGGCCCCCATTGATGACAATAGCGCACCTCTGACCACCATTCCCGAACAGGGCGTTCAGCCACTGCCGGGCGAGCAGGAATTTGATCCCTCCTTTGATGATGGTTCGCTGGGCGAATCTTTCGATCCCCTCGTTGGCACCGGCCAGTCGGGCGGCATCGATCTGGTCACCGGCCAGCCGCTCAATCTCAGCTATGATCCGCGTGCCGCCGAAACGGGCAATCCTGACGCCGACGCGCAATTCCGCGCCGGTTACGAAGCTCTTGTCGGCGGCGAATATGAATTTGCCGAGCAGCAATTCGGCCAGTTCATCGAACTCTATCCGGACAATGCACAAGTGCCCGACGCAGCCAATTGGCTGGGCGAAGCCTTGATGGCCCGCTCGGCCTATGCCGAAGCCGCCGACGTTCTGGTGGAAGCCTATCAGAAATATCCCGAGCATCCGCGCGCACCCGATCTTCTGCTCAAGCTGGGCATGTCGCTTTCGGGCGTGGGAGAGCGGGAAACCGCCTGCCGCACCTTTGCCGAAATCGACCGGCGCTATACCGATACGATTCCGGCCTTCCGCACCCGGCTGGCCGAGGAGAAGACGAAGGCTGAATGTCCACCGGCCTGACCCCCGACCTCAAAGACCCTTCAGTACTGGCGCGACTATTCGCGCCAGTCTCCGCCGAACCGGCCATCGGCATCGCCGTTTCAGGCGGTCCTGATTCTCTGGCCCTCATGCTGCTGGCCCATGCATGGGCGCACGCAGCACAGAACCCTCCGGCAATTTTCATCTATAGCCTCGACCACGGCCTGCGCCCCGAGGCCCGGGCCGAAGTCGACATGGTGCTCAAGATCGCTGCGGATCTTGGCCTTGCCGCGCGCGGGCTCGTCTGGGATGGCGATAAACCCGAGACCGGCATTTCCGAAGCTGCAAGGCAGGCACGATACCGGCTGATCGGTGCGGCCATGCGCAAAGATGGCGTCAATCTGCTGCTGACCGCCCACCACCGCATGGATCAGGCCGAAACCGTGCTGATGCGGCTGGCCCATGGCAGCGGCATCGAGGGTTTGAAAGCCATGACGCCGTTTTCAAATGTCGAAGGGATAAGCATTTTCCGCCCCCTGCTCGATGTCGAACCGGCCAGTCTTGCTGCCATCGTCGAGCAGGCCGGACTGAAAGCTGCGCAGGACCCATCCAATGATGACAACGCCTATGAGCGCGTGCGCTGGCGCAAGCTCCTGCCTCTCCTCGCGGAAGAAGGGCTCGATAGCGCTGCCCTGTCGCGCTTTGCGGTGCGCATGGCCGAAGCCGACAATGCCTTGGCGCAAATGGCGGACGCCGCATTTGAAGAATTGGTGCGGCTCGATGGCTTTGGCGCAGCCAGCCTGCCCAGCGCTGCACTGAGGACATTGAGTCCAGCCATCGGCAGGCGGGTTCTGGGTCGCGTTCTCAATATTGTGGGGGGACGACAAAAGCCCCGCGCCCTGGGCCAGATCGAGCGCCTCTATGACCAGATTATCCAGAACAATCTGCATCGTGCCGCAACCCTGCTCGGCGCGGTTATCCGCATCAAGGGCGAAACCCTGACCATTTCGCGCGAGCCGGGGCGCGCCTTGCCAGAGGAGCAGGCGCTACCGCCGCAAAGCGAACTGATCTGGGACGAGCGTTTCCGCATCACCAATCTGTCGGACATTGCGCTACTTGCCGGAGCCACCGACTTCATGCCGCGCCATCGGCTGGAAGACGTTCTCGGCTTCAAGGTGACCACGCCCGCCGAGGCCATACGCACCGCCCCTCTGGTGCGCGATGCCGATGGCGGCGTGCTGGCTTTGGGCGGCTGGTCGTTCGACGACCGCGTCAGGGTGGAATTGCTGATCGACTGAGAAAGTCAGCAATGGGGACAAATTGCCCTCTCGCCTTGAAAATGTCGGCAAAGGCGATTTCATCGCTTGGGGAAATCGACTAGACCTTTTCCGATTGCCTTGCAGGGAGACGCCGCGCCCATGTCCACCGATAAAGCCGATACCGACCGGTTCAGCCATGATGCGGGCATTCTTGCCCAGGCCCTGCCCTATATGCAGCGCTATGAAGGCAAGACGGTCGTCGTGAAATATGGTGGCCACGCCATGGGCGACGCCACGCTCGGCCAGGCCTTTGCACGTGACATCGCGCTGCTCAAGCAATCCAAGGTCAACCCAATCGTCGTGCATGGTGGTGGGCCCCAGATTGCCTCCATGCTGAAAAATCTCGGCATCGAGTCCAAATTTGAAGGTGGCCTGCGCGTTACCGACAAGCGGACCATGGAAATCGTCGAGATGGTTCTGGCCGGTTCCATCAACAAGGAAATCGTCGCACTGATCAATGCCGAAGGCGAATGGGCCATTGGCCTTTGCGGCAAGGATGGCAACATGGTCTTCGCCCGCAAGGCCGAAAAAACCATCAAGGACCCGACCTCCAATATCGAGCGCGTGCTCGATCTCGGCTTTGTCGGCGAGCCGGTCGAAGTCGACCGCACCCTGCTCGACCTGCTGGCGCGCTCGGAAATGATCCCGGTGATTGCCCCGGTCGCGCCGGGCCGCGACGGCAATACCTACAATATCAATGCCGACACATTCGCCGGCGCCATCGCCGGCTCGCTCGGCGCCAAGCGCCTGCTGTTCCTGACCGACGTTCCCGGCGTTCTCGACCGCGATGGCAAGCTCATTCCCGAACTGAGCGTGCGCGAAGCCAAGGAACTGATTGCCGACGGCACCATTTCGGGCGGCATGATCCCCAAGGTCGAAACCTGCCTCGAAGCGCTCGACAATGGCGTCGAGGGCGTCGTGATCCTCAACGGCAAACAGCCTCATGTCGTTCTGGTGGAACTGTTCACCGAATTCGGCGCGGGCACGCTGATCGTTCGCTGACGGGAACATTGCGCCGTCTGGCGCCTTGTCTCCGCTGAGCCAGCCACGATTGCGGGAGCGTAGAGCGTTTGGGAACTGAATTTTTCATCTTCGCGGTGGTGGGTTTCTTTGCCCAGATCGTCGATGGCGCACTTGGCATGGCCTATGGCGTGGTCAGTTCCACCATATTGCTGTCATTTGGAGTGCCGCCAGCGGCGGCGTCCGCCTCGGTCCACGCGGCCGAAATGTTCACCACCGCCGCCTCGGCCACCAGTCACGTCACCCATCGCAATGTGAACTGGCGGCTGTTCTGGCGTCTGGCCCCTGCGGGCATAGCGGGCGGCATTCTAGGCACCTATGTCCTCACCGCCATCGATGGCGCAATTCTGCGCCCTTTCGTCACCATCTATCTCGGCCTGCTCGGGGTCTATATCCTCTACCGCGCCCTGCGCCTGCGCGCCGCCTATAAGGAACCGCGCACCGGCATGGTCGTGCCACTGGGCGTTGCGGGCGGTTTTGTCGACGCAGCAGGCGGCGGCGGCTGGGGCCCGATCGTCACCTCCAGCCTCATCGGCTCGGGCGGCGCACCGCGCTATGTGGTGGGCACGGTCAATACGGTGGAATTTTTCGTCACCACGGCTGTTTCGATCGCCTTCATCACCGCTCTCCTGACCGGACATTGGGAAGAGGCTGACGGCATCGACCGCTATATCTGGTCCGTTGCCGGGCTCGTTGTCGGTGGCGTGCTTGCCGCCCCGCTCGCCGGTTTCGTGGTGCGGATCATCCCGGCACAGAAACTGATGCTTCTGGTTGGCGGACTCGTGATCTCGCTGGCCTGCTTCCAGACCTGGCAATTGCTGACGTGAGCGCTGTTGACTTTTGGCCTGCGGGAGCGTCCATCACCGCCAATTGCCGGAGTGCGCCATGACCGATTATGTCCGCAAAATCCTGACCTCGTCCGTCTATGAAGTGGCCGAGCAGACGCCGCTCGAAAAGATGGAACTGCTTTCCGAGCGCCTTGGACGTCAGATTCTGGTCAAGCGCGAGGATTTGCAGCCGGTCTTCTCGTTCAAGATCAGGGGCGCGCATAATCGCATCGTCCATTTGAGCGAAGAAGAACGCGCCCGCGGCGTCATCTGCGCCTCGGCCGGCAATCACGCGCAGGGCGTGGCCCTCTCGGCCACCCGCCTGGGCATTCGTTCAGTTGTGGTCATGCCGACGACGACGCCCCTGATCAAGGTCAATGCCGTCAAGCGTCTCGGTGGCGAGGTCGTATTGTTCGGCGACGGTTTCGACGCCGCCCGCGCCCACGCATCCGCGCTGGCCGAGCGCCACGGCTATGTCTTTGTCCATCCCTTTGACGACCCTGACGTGATCGCGGGGCAAGGCACTGTCGGGCTCGAATTGATGCGCCAGCATCCCGAACCGATCGGCGCTATCTATGTGCCGGTCGGCGGCGGCGGGCTGGCGGCAGGCATTGCCAGCTTCGTCAAATTCCTGCGCCCCGAAATCCGCGTCATCGGCGTCGAGCCGGAGGAAGCGGCCAGCATGAAGGCCGCCATCGCCGCCGGAAAACCGGTGCCGCTCGATCAGGTGGGCCTGTTTGCCGATGGCGTGGCCGTCCGGCAGGTGGGCGACGAAACCTTCCGTATCTGCCGCGATCTGCTCGATGATATCGTGACGGTGACGGCGGACGAAATCTGTGCCGCCATCAAGGATATTTTCGACGACCACCGCGCCATTACCGAACCTGCAGGGGCCCTCGCCCTTGCCGGATTGCGGCGCGATGTCGAGAATGGCAATGCGCCCCACAGCGCTCTCATTGCCATCAATTCAGGCGCAAATGTCAATTTCGACCGGCTGCGCTATGTGGCCGAACGCGCTGAAATCGGGGAACGGGCCGAGGCGCTGCTGGCCGTGACCATTCCCGAAAAGCCCGGCTCCTACCGCGCCTTTATCAGGCTGGTCGGCCAGCGGGCCATCACCGAGTTCAATTACCGCTACGCCCCCGGCGCCAGCGCCAATATCTTTGTCGGCATCAAGCTATCGGGCGGCGATGCGGAAAAGCGCGACATCATCGCTCTGCTCGAAGCCAATGGACTGGGCGTCACCGACATGACCGACAATGAAGTGGCCAAGCTTCATGTCCGCCACATGGTCGGCGGGCGTACATCGGGCATCAGCGACGAAATGGTATTCCGTTTCCAGTTCCCCGAACGCCCCGGCGCGCTGCTCAAATTCCTTGAGGGCCTGAACGACGCCTGGAACATTTCCCTGTTCCATTATCGCAATCACGGCGCCGATTACGGTCGCGTTCTGGTCGGCATTCAGGTGCCACAGGCCACGCGAGCCGACCTCTTCGCCCATATCGACGCCATCGGCTTTCCCTATTGGGACGAAACTGAGAACCCGGCCTATCGGCAATTTCTGGAAATGCCGACAAACCCCTGAACAGGGTTCGACATTAGTCTGAAATATACCTCATCTAGAAACATCGAACGCAATTTGGCCGCGAAGCCATTGCAATTGCTTGGATTAAGGCCAATTTGCAGTCAGATCGCTGCGCGTGCGGCCAATCCATTCTCATTTCCGAGGGACACGAAAAGATGATGACGATGAAGACAACCGGCCTGATGCTCGCAACGGGGCTCGCTACCCTGACCATGATGCAGCCAGCCATGGCGCTGGACGCCGAGGCGTTCGTCGATCGCATCGAATCCGTCTACAAGGCCATGGGCTATGAACTCAGCTTCGGCGCGGCAACCGCCGATGGCAGCACCGTGACCGTGGATGGCGTCACCGTCAGCCTCGTGGGTCTGACCGAAGAGCCCGTCAACATCGATACCGTCTTCACCTTCACCGGCGTCGAAGAGTTTGAGGATGGCAGCTACACCGCCGAAGAATTGACCGTTCCCGATATCGACACCGAATTCGCTGCTGATCCGGTCGGCCATATCAGCGTCACCGGCCTTGTTGCCCGCGACATCTGGCTGCCTGCCGAAGATGGGGTCAACATGGAGGCCCTGCTTCAGACCGTGGCGCATATCGGCTCCGGCCCGCTGGTGGTGAGCCGCGATGGCGTCGAAATCATCAAGGTCGACTCCATGGAGACCGTTTCCGAATTCTCCTATGCCGACGACGACTCGCTCGAGAGCGTGGTCTCCACCGTTGCAGTCAACAATATCTGGGTCGATCTCAGCACCCTCGGCGAAGAAGAACCCGAAGCAGCGGCCACCATCGAAGCGCTGGGCCTGACCACGATCAGCGGCAATATCACCCAGTCCATGAGCTGGACCATGGCCGATGGCCACCTGTCCATCGATGAATCCCGTTTTGATTTCGCCAATGTCGGCGCGCTCGACGTCACCTTCGACATCACCGGCTTCACCCTCGACGTACTGGAAAAGATTTACGCCCTGCAGGCCAGCGATCTCGATCCGATGAGCGAAGAAGCCCAGGCCCAGCAGATGATGATGGGCATGGAAATGGCACAGGCCCTTTCCCTCGTCGGCGCCTCGGTGCGTTATGACGATGCCGGGCTTGCTGGCAAGCTGCTCGATATGTTCGCCGCCGAAGCCGGTGTCGATCGCGCCCAGTTCGTCGAAACCATCAAGCCGCTGGTTCCTGCCATGGTCGGCCAGGCCGGCGTGCCTGCGCTGACCGATATGGTCGTGCCGCAGGTCAATGCCTTCCTCGACAATCCGCAGAGCTTTGAAGTCAAGGTTGCTCCCCCCAGCCCGACCAGCTTCCTGGTTCTGGCTGCCGCTGGCGCAAATCCGGCGGGCCTGATCACCGCGCTCGGCCTGACCATCGCCGCCAACCAGTAATGAATGCGACGGGGGCCTTCTGGCCCCCGTTCTCCGTCTGGTGGTTCCGGCCCGATCTGTGGCATATCATCAGTCCATGATTTCAGTTTCCAGCCTTAGCCACGTTACCGATTGGGTGTTCGACCTCGACAACACCCTCTATCCGCGCGAGTGCAATCTCTTTGCGCAGATCGATATCCGCATCACCCATTACGTGATGGATGTCACCCAGCTCGATTTCACCGCCGCCCGTACCCTGCAAAAAGACTATTACCGGGATTTTGGCACCACGCTGAACGGGCTGATGCAGCGGCACAGCATCGACCCCGACCATTTCCTCAACTCCGTCCACGCCATCGATTATTCGCCGGTGGACCCGCATCCCGATCTGGTTGATGCCATCCGCGCGCTGCCCGGCCGCAAATTCATCCTCACCAATGGCGACAACAGCCATGCCCGCTCGGTCCTCTCGCGGCTAGGGGGCGATGATCTGTTCGAGGACGTGCACGATATTCGCGGCATGAATTACGTGCCCAAGCCGCACCGGCAGGCCTATGACGGCTTTTTCGGCCTCCACGGCATCGATCCGAAGCGCGCCATCATGTTCGACGATCTGGAAAAGAACCTCGTGGTTCCCCATGAAGTCGGCATGGCCACCGTGCAGGTCGTGCCCGGCGAGGATTTTGCCCATGAGCAGGTCGACGCATGGGAGCTGGGCCGCACCACCGGCCCCCATGTTCATCACATTACCGGCGATCTGGCCGGATTTTTGCGAAACCTGCCCTAAAGCCGCTATTCCCACCGCACGGGCGGCGCATTACAATCGCCGCCATGACTGACCTTCCCGGGCGTCGTCCGCCTCCAATTCCCGACGAAAATCCATCCTTCCGACAGCGGCTCGAAAATCTGGGCCATCTCGGGCGTTTAGTGGCCCAGATATGGCGCACCAGCCGATGGCTGACGCTGGCTAGTATCGGCCTGCGCCTTGTCGCAGCACTACAGCCGGTGGGCGTACTTTATGTCGGCAAGCTGATCGTGGACGAAGTGGTCCGCCTGATCGGCATCACCGCGCCGGGACCAGACCTCGTCGATTGGTGGAATGCGGGCGTGCTCGGCCCGGTCATTGGCCTGCTCTTCCTCGAATTCGCACTGGTTCTGGCCAGCGACATTCTGGCCCGCGCCACGGGTCTGGTCGATTCCATTCTCTCCGAGCTGCACTCCAACCAGCTCAGCATCGAGTTGATGGCCCATGCCGCGCAGCTCGATCTCATGCATTTCGAGAGCGCCGAATATCAGGATCGTCTGGAGCGGGCCCGCCGGCAGGCGGCCGGGCGCAATGCGCTGCTCAGCCAGATGTTCGGGCAGGCGCAGGACATTTTGACGGTCATCACGCTTGCCGCAGGTCTGTTCTTTTACGCGCCATGGCTGATCCTGCTGCTGCCTCTCAGTTTCATTCCCTCCATCTGGGGCGAGACCCGTTTCAATACGCTTGCCTATATGGTGAGCCGCTGGCGCACGCCGGAACGACGCGAAATCGAATATCTCCGCCATATCGGGGCCAGCGCCGAAACGGCCAAAGAGGTCAAGCTCTTCGGGCTGGGCGACTATCTCATCACCCGGTTCCGCACCTTGGCGCAGCAGATTTTCCTCGAAAATCGCCGCATCGCCATATTGCGGGCAAGCTGGGGCGCGGTCTTTGCCGGTATTGCCAGCCTGGCCTATTACGCCGCCTATGCCTTTATCGTCTGGCGCACCATTGCCGGGCAATTCACGCTGGGCGATCTGGCCTTTCTCTCCGGCTCATTCCTGCGCCTCAATGGCCTGTTCCAGCGCATATTGCTCGGCTTCACCCAGATTGCCGGTCAGTCCATGTATCTGGACGATCTGTTCTCCTTCTTTGAAATCGAACCGAACATATTTGCCCCCGCCCAGCCAAAACCATTCCCGGTCCCCATTACCGGCGGCATTGTTTTCGACAATGTCGGCTTCCGCTATCCGGAGACGGACAACTGGGTGGTGCGCAACCTGTCCTTCACCCTGCCCGCTGGCGAAACGCTGGCGCTGGTCGGCGAAAACGGCGCCGGTAAGACTACGATCGCCAAGCTGCTCACCCGGCTTTACGACCCGAGCGAAGGCCGCATTCTGATCGATGGCATCGATCTGCGGAACATCGACCCCAAGGATATCCACGCCCATGTCGGTGTGATCTTCCAGGACTTCATCCGCTATTCCTTCACCGCCCGCGACAATATCGGCGTGGGTCGGATCGAGGCGCGCGAGGATCAGGACCGCATCGATCTTGCCGCCGAGCAAAGTCTGGCCGATGGGGTCATTGCCAAATTACCGCAAGGCTATGACCAGCAACTGGGCCGATTGTTCAAGCAGGGCCGCGACCTCTCGGGCGGTGAATGGCAGAAAGTAGCTATCGCCCGCGCCTATATGCGCGACGCCGAACTGATCATTCTCGATGAACCCACCGCCGCGCTCGACGCCAAGGCAGAGGCCGAAGTCTTCGCCCGCTTCAAGGGGTTAGCTCAAGGCAAAAGCGCCGTCATCATCTCGCACCGCTTCTCCACGGTCCGCATGGCCGACCGCATTCTGGTGCTGGACAATGGCGCCATTCTCGAAGAAGGCAGCCATGAAGAGCTGATCGCCCACAAGGGCCGCTATGCCGAACTTTTCGAGCTTCAGGCAGCGGGCTACCGCTAGAGGCTGAAGAACTATGCGCCCCGGCGCGCTGCGGCCAGACCGGCCGCGCGCCCGGTCGCAAAGCAGGCCGTCAGCAGATAACCGCCGGTCGGCGCTTCCCAATCCAGCATTTCCCCGGCGACAAAGACGCCAGTGACCGTCTTCAGCATGAAGTCGTCATCGACCTCATCCCAGGCCACCCCGCCAGCCACGGAAATAGCTTCAGCAATCGGCCTTGGGCGCTGCACCGGCAGATATAAAGCCTTGATCTGCTGCGCCAGTCTGGTCGCGTCGAGCATCGCAATATCCGGAACCAGCTCGCGCAAGAGACCGGTCTTGACCCCGTCGAGCCCCGCCCCCTTGCGCAGACGGTTGGAGAAACTGGCTTTCATGGGCTGGCGATCAATATCCTTGATCAAGCGCTCAAGGCTCCGGCCCGGCGCAAGATCGAGCGTCAGCCCCGCAGCCTGGTTCTGCTCAAGTGCATCGCGCAAAGCAGCGGAATGGGCATAGACCAGACTGCCCTCAATGCCCCAGCCATTGATGACGAATTCACCCGGCAGCGAACCAAGCGCCGAGCTTGCCGTGACCGCCTTGACCGGCTCGCCCGCAAACCGCTCCGCAAAAACCGGGCTCCAGCCGCATTCAAAGCCGCAATTGGCGGGACGAAACGGGCTTACGGCAATTCCCCTTTGTTCCAGAAGATGAACCCAGCCCGCATCCGAGCCCAGCCTTGGCCAGCTCGCGCCGCCCAGCGCCAGCACTACCGCATCGCATGGCTCGATGCTCTGCCCCTGAGGCGTATCAAAGACCAGAGCATCCCCCTCAAAGCCTATCCAGCGATACCGTGTTCTGATCTCGACGCCCTGTTGCGCCAGCCGCCCCAGCCACGCCCGCAGCAAAGGCGACGCCTTCATCGCCTTCGGGAAAACCCGGCCGGAGGAGCCCACAAAGGTTTCAATGCCCAGCCCGGCACACCAATCACGCAAATCCGCAGCGCTGAACGCATCAAGCGCAGTCTCTAGCCGGGCGCGCGCCGGGCCATAGCGATCCAGCAATGCCACATGCGGTTCGGAATGGGTAATGTTGAGCCCGGATTTCCCGGCCATCAGCAATTTGCGGCCGATACTGGGCATGGCGTCGAACACGATCACCTCGGCCCCGGCGCCAGAAGCCGCTTCGGCGGCCATCAGGCCAGCCGGGCCGCCACCAACAATACCGATCCGCATCTTTTTCATATCTTGTTCACCGCTGTCCCAATGAGTGCCATAGCACAGCGCAAAGCATGCAACCGCCCCTTACATCCACTGCGTCCGTTAAGTTTAGCATAAGGGCTATTGCCTATCTTTGCGGGCAATAGGGTCGGGGACTTGCCTATATGCGCCTGCTGATAGTTGACGATAGCCGGTCGAGCCTTGCCCTGATCGGCTCCATCGTCCAGCAGACGCTGGAAGGCGATCCCGAACTGTGCCTTAGCCCTCTCGAAGCGCTGGATAAATGCGACCAGACCCAGTTCGATCTGGTGATCGTCGATCACATCATGCCGGAAATGGACGGCGTCGCCTTCACCGCCGCCCTGCGTGCGCGCCCGGCCTACCGCACCGTGCCGGTGATCATGGTCACCTCCGATCTCGACAAGCATGTGCGGATCGAGGCGATCAAGGCCGGCGCCACCGATTTTCTGCACAAGCCCTTCGATCCCACCGAATTGCAGGCCCGCGTCGCCAATCTGCTCGCCTTGCGGCAGGCCGAAGTCGAGCTGGCCGACCGCGCGCAATGGCTGACCCGCGAGGTGGAGCGCGCCACCGCCCATCTACTCGCCCGCGAAGAAGAAATCATCTACCGGCTTGCCCGCGCCATTGAATATCGGGATGGCGATACTGGCGAACATGTGTCGCGCGTCGCCCAGATCAGCCAGCTCATTGCCGAAGGCATTGGTCTGAGCCCCGAGCGATGCCGCATGATTTATCTGGCAGCACCGCTACACGACATCGGCAAGATCGGCATTGCCGACGCCATTCTGTCCAAGCCCGGCAAATTGACGCCGGAGGAAATGGCCATCATGCGCGAACATGTGACCATCGGCGCGCGCATTCTCGAACGCGGCTCATCGGAGTTGATCCGCACCGCCGAACTGATCGCCCAGAGCCATCACGAAAAATGGGATGGCTCGGGCTATCCCGACCAATTATCGGAAACCGATATTCCGGTGGAAGCGCGCATCGTCGCCATTGCCGATGTCTTTGACGCGCTGTGCTCGGAACGCCCCTATAAGCAGGCCTGGCCAATCGAAAAGGCCTATGTCGAAATCATCCGCTGCAGCGGCAGCCATTTCGATCCGGAATGTGTCGACTCATTCCGCGCGAAATGGCCTGAAATCAGCGCCATCATGCAGGGCGCGCCAGTCAGCAAATTTTCCGGCCTCTAGCCGCAGTCCTGCCCCCAAAATATTTGGCTCTGCCTAGTAAACCCGTGCCAAGGCCGGGCAGCGAAACCGTTTACGACCCTTTTTGTTGGTCTGCGACAAGTTTTGTCAGCGCAAAATGCTTAGACAAGTACGGCCGCTCCCATGACCGGGCGCCCCTCCTAGCGCAGAAACCGCCCCAAGGTCGCACTGAATCAAAATTATTACGATTCGCTTTCTTTCATCTCGATTCAGAATCGATCCCGACTGACTCGCAGCCGCACAGAGTCGATTCCACGACGATTCTAGTGAAACGAAGAATTTACAGTATTTATTTGGATATTAAACAATATTACTTGCAGATCAATTTTTGAATAAACTTGAAATGGGTAACCGTCGGTTAAGTGATCGATGCAAATACTAGTATTAAGCCGGATGGGAATACGGCGAAATGAAAGACGCCATTCATAACCATGAGCCAGAGCTAGAAGAAAGTCCTGCTTAGCCCACAGCTTTCCCATAGACCACCGCGATAGAGAGACAGAATGTCGACCATCGGACTAGACGACTTCCGGTCATGCCCATGACCGGGAAACGAGATCACACGCACGTATTATCGGGCGACGCAGGCATCAGGAACGCGGCAGAAGTCGTGAGCGGATTGCGTCAGGCCCTTGAGAGCCACGCATCCGTTGGCGTCGATACGCAGGCCCTGACCACGGCCGACATCACCACCGTGCAAACCCTCATTGCAGCCCGCATTGCCGCCGAAGCGCAAGGCAAGAGCCTCTCCATGGCCTCCCCCATTGGCGAGCCCTTGAGCACTGTGTTGCGCGATGCCGGTTTTCTCTCGCCCTCCCAGCCACACCGGGATTTTTGGGCGTCTCTTTCTATTCAGCCTTAAGGACGCGACGGCATGAGCAAGACGATTCTAACCATTGATGATTCTGCGTCCATTCGGCAGATGGTGTCGATGACGCTGATGTCGGCCGGTCTTGATGTTATCGAGGCGGCTGATGGGTCCGAGGGCTATGACAAGGCAACGACCAATGTCGTGCACGCCATTCTGACCGACCTCAATATGCCGGTTCTGAACGGCATCGAATTTATCAGGAAATACCGTCAGCACCCCTCCAGCAAGGGCATTCCGATCATTCTTCTGACGACGGAATCGGACGACGAACTCAAGCGTCAGGCCAAGGAGGCCGGCGCGACAGGTTGGATCGTCAAGCCCTTCAAGCAGGACCAATTGCTGGCCATCATCAAAAAGGTCACGGGGGCATGAACATTTCCGACCCCACCGAAACCTTTCGTCAGGAGGCCCGCGAGCTGCTCGACCAGCTTGAAGCGGGTCTTCTCGATCTTGAACAGGACCCGTCCAATCAGGACCTGATCAATTCCGCCTTCCGCGCCCTGCACACTATCAAGGGCTCGGGCGCCATGTTCGGCTTTACCGCCGTGGCGGAATTCGTCCACGAGTTTGAAACGGCTTTCGACCGCGTTCGCAAGGGGCAGAGCCAGGCCAATGCCGCCCTGATCCAGGTGGCGCTCGATGCCAAGGACCATATCCACATCCTCATCGAAGACCCCGATACCAGAGCCGAAGGCGGCGACGAAATTCTGGCCAATCTGCGTGCCATCGTTGAGGGCACGGCGGATGAAACGGCCCCGGCGCCAACAGCTCCCGCCAAGGCGAAAGCCGCCCCTGCCACTGCCGAGGTCAAAAAGTGGCGGCTGGTTTTCTATCTGCCCGGCGACGCCTTGATCTATGGCACCAATCCCCAGCTCCTGCTCGAAGAACTGGCCCAGATCGGGCCGATTGACATTGTCGCACTGACCGATCGCATCCCCGATCTGGCCGTACTCGACCCGGAAACGCCCCATATCGGCTGGCAGGTCGACATTGAGGCAGCCGACCCCACCGAAGCCGTGGATGATGTCTTCCTGTTCCTGCGCGACAATATGGAACTGACGCTGACCCCGCTGGCGGAAATTGCGCCGGTCGCCGAGCCTGCGCCAAAGCCCAAAAACACAGACACTGTTGCGCCCGCCGCGCCTCCAGCCCCCACCCCGGTATCCGAACAGGCAAAACCGGCTTCGGCATCGAAATCGCGGCCTGCCGAAAAGCCTGAAAGCAATGCGGCGGCAACCTCGCTGCGCGTGCCCGCCGAACGTCTGGACGAGCTCATGGATCGCGTGGGCGAACTGGTCATCGCACAGGCCCGCCTCAGCCAGATCGCCGCACAAAGCGCCGATTCCGGCCTCAAGACCATTGCCGAAGAGCTTGAACGGCTCTCGTCGGGACTGCGCGACACCACAATGGGCATTCGCATGGTTCCCATTGGCAGCCTCTTCAGCCGTTTCCGACGCCTGATCCACGACCTGTCGAACGAATTGGGCAAGCCCATCGAGTTCATCACCGCTGGTGAAGAGACCGAGCTCGACAAGACCATGATCGAGCGTCTGGCCGATCCGCTGGTCCACCTCATCCGTAATTCCGTCGATCACGGGCTGGAGAACGAAGAAAAGCGCCTTGCTGCGGGCAAAAACGCCAAGGGCACAGTTCGGCTCTCCGCCGTCTATTCGGGCGCGGAAGTGGCCATTTCAGTGAGTGATGACGGGGCCGGCCTCAACCACGAGCGAATCCGCGCCAAAGCCGAGGAAAATGGCATCATTGCGCCGGACGCCAAGCTGACCGATCAGGAACTCAATCACCTGATCTTCGCCCCCGGCTTCTCGACGGCCAAAGAAGTCACCTCACTGTCCGGCCGAGGCGTCGGCATGGATGTGGTCAAGCGGACCATAGACGGCCTGCGCGGCACCATCGATGTGTCGACCAAGCCCGGACAGGGCTCGACCATGACCCTGCGCCTGCCGCTGACCCTCGCCATTATCGATGGCATGCTCGTGCGCGTCGGCAATGGCCGCTACACCATTCCACTGGCGGCAGTCGAGGAATGCGTGGAACTGCCCGACGGCATCGAAGCCCATGCCAAGGGCCGCAACTTCCTCGATATTCGCGGGAGCCTCGTCCCCTATCTGCGGCTGCGTGAAGTGTTCGGCACCACGGCGCCGTCCGAATTGCACCAGAAGGTGGTCATCGTGTCCTCCGGCGAAGGCCGGGTTGGTCTGGTGGTCGACCAGATTCTGGGGAACAACCAGACGGTCATCAAGCAGCTCACCAAGCTCCATTCGGACGTAAAGTCCTTCTCCGGCGCGACAATTCTGGGCGACGGCACCGTGGCCCTCATCCTCGATACCGCTCATCTCGTGTCAGCGGGACAGGGCTATGTCGAACGCAATCAGACCGGGAGGGCGGCATGACCATGCCCAATAGCCCAATGACCGCCCTGACAATTCGGCTTGAAGACGAATTGTTCGCCGTCGAGGCCAGTCGCGTCCGGGAAATCCTAGATCTTGTTCCCATCACCGAAGTGCCCAATGCGGCCTCTTTCGCCAATGGGCTGATCAATGTGCGCGGGCGGGTGGTGCCGCTGGCAGACCTCAGGGTCATGTTCGGCATGGACCGGCCCGAACCGGACGCAGACACCCGCATCGTTGTCATGGAAGTGGACATAGACGGCGAACCCACCATTGCCGGCATTCTGGCCGACAAGGTTCATGACGTCACCGACATCGAGGCCGCTTCCATCGAGGAAGCGCCCAAGGTCGGCATGCGCTGGCGACCCGAATTCATCAAGGGCATCGGCAAGCGCAATAGCGGCTTCATCATCATTCCAGACATGGATCGAATTTTCCAAACTTCGGACGGCAGAAGCGCGTCCTCGGCAGTATCAGAAGAAAGGCCAGTATCGTGAGACTGACTATCAAAACCAAACTTGCGGCGGTCTTCACCACCGTCGTGGCGCTATCCGGCGTCGGCATGTTTCTGGGTATCCAGGGACTGGGCACCATCAACCAGTCCATGGATACAGTGATCAACGGCCCCGTGGATCGTTCCCAGCAGCTCAAGGAGCTGGAGATTGAACTAACCTCCATCTCCAACGATATGCGCGCCATGATCCTGAGCACCGATCAGGCAGAACTGACGGCTCTGGAAGTGTCGATCGACCAGAACTATGACGCCCTCAAGACGGGTGCAACTGACCTGGCCGGCCGCTTCACCTCGGCAGAAAATGTCGCCGACATGCAGAGCTTCATCACCACGCTCGACGCCTATTGGCAGACCATCGGCCAGGCCAAGGCAGAAGCGCTGAAGAACACCGACACGACCGCTTTCGCCATCACCACGTCAGAAGGCAGCGCCGCAATCACTGCCATCGAAAATACCATGGGCCGTCTGCTGCCCGCCCTGTCTGGCCGTATTTCTGCCGGCGATGTGACAGCATTCCCCGCCTATGAATCAGCCAGCGCCCTATTCCTCGACGCCAGCGACGTCTTCCGCCAGCACCGCAACGTCCTGCTTGCCAGCAGCGCACCGGCAAAGCAGGATGAATGGTTCAACGACTTCGACGGCGTGTTCGAACGCATCCAGCCCAATATTGATCGCCTGGCCCGCCAGGTCGGACCGGCCGAAACCGGCATGGTCGCCGAGCTGCGGACCAATTTCGACAATCTGTTTGCAGCCATGACCAAGGGCAACGACGTTGCCATCCAGCGCTCGCAATACAACGCGAGCGAGCTCGTGGACAATGTCGGCGCCCCCTTGCGCGCCGAAGCCGTCGCCACGCTGGACCGTATCATGGCCCGTAACGCACAGAACGTCGCCACCGCGATCACTGATGCGAACGCACTTTACGAACAGACCCGGATGTTCCTGCTGATCCTTCTGGCAGGCTCGGTTCTGGTCGCCGCAGTCGCCGCCACCTGGATCGTCATGTCGATTTCCCGCGCCATGACTGCCGCCGTTCGCCTTGCTGACGATGTTGCCGGTGGCAACCTCTCCGCCACTGCAAACGTCAATTCCGACGATGAAGTGGGCGATCTGATCAAGGCGCTCAACGCCATGACGCAGAAGCTGCGCGAAGTGGTGTCGGAAGTCACCTCCGCCACCCGCAATGTCTCGGCTGGCGCGCAGGAAATGTCGGCTACCGCCGAACAGCTCAGCCAGGGTGCGACCGAACAGGCATCTTCGACCGAAGAGGCTTCCGCCTCGATGGAAGAAATGGCCGCGACCATCAAGCAGTCGGCTGACAATGCTTCCCAGACCGAAAAGATCGCTCGTCAGTCTGCTGCCGATGCGATTGCCTCGGGCGAAGCCGTCGACAATGCCGTCTCGGCCATGCAGACCATCGCCGAAAAGATCATGGTCGTGCAGGAAATCGCGCGCCAGACCGATCTGCTCGCCCTCAACGCTGCGGTGGAAGCCGCGCGTGCCGGTGAACATGGCCGTGGCTTTGCGGTCGTCGCCTCGGAAGTGCGCAAGCTCGCCGAACGCAGCCAGGCCGCAGCCGCCGAAATCTCGACCCTCTCCGGCACCACCGTCAAGGCCGCCCAGTCGGCTGGTGAAATGCTCTCCAAGCTCGTGCCAGACATTCAGCGCACTGCCGAACTGGTGGAAGAAATCTCCGCCGGCAGCCGTGAGCAGAATGCCGGTGCTGCCCAGATCAACACGGCGATCCAGCAGCTCGACAAGGTAACCCAGCAGAACACTTCAGCCGCCGAGGAAATGTCGGCCACCTCCGAAGAGCTGGCCAGCCAGGCCGAGCAGCTTCAGTCCGCCATCAGCTACTTCCGTATCGACGCCAGCGCCATTCCGGTCGCAGCCAGCACACAGGATCGTGGCACGACACTCAAAAAGGCGATCATGGCCTCGGCCCCACACATGGCACCGCGCAAGCCGGGCAAGACCAAGGCCAAGGGTTCGCAGGGCGGCGGCTTCGATCTCGAACTGGACGGCGACGACCATGACGATCTCGACAGCGAGTTCAGCCGCCGCGGCGCAGCCTGATCCTTTGGCGTAACAATGCCGGTCGCCTTCGGGCGGCCGGCTTCCGCCATTCATCAGAGCACTCCAGGAGCAGCTTATGGCCGAAAGATCGCAATATGTAACTCTGGGCGTCGGGGCAGAAATCTTCGCCGCTCCCGTCACGCGTGTGCAGGAAATCCTGGACATGCGGCCCATCGCCCGCCTGCCGCAGGCCCCTCCAAACCTGCTCGGCATGATCGATGTCCGCGGTCAGGGCATCCCCGTCCTCGACCTGCGCCTCACTCTCGGCATGGACAGCGCCGAGGATAATGAGAACACCCGCATTGTGGTGATGTCGATTACCGGACCAAAAGGCGAAGTCGTCATGGGCCTCCGCGCCGATCGGGTTTTCGAGGTCACGGTGCTCGATAGCGATGTACTCGAGCCACCCCCATCCGTGCAGACGGGTTGGAGCGGGCATTGCATCGAAGGCATTGGCCGCCGCAATGGCAGCTTCGTCACCGTTCTCCAGCTTGATCAACTGCTCGGCGAAGGCGCAGCCCACGTCAGCAGAGCCGCCTGATCATCACAGCTCCAGCCGGCATCATACCGGCTGGGCCTCTGCCTTTATCGGAGTCCCCCTTGTCCAGTCTCGCCCGCAACCAGGCCTATTCAAACGACGACGACCACCTGAGCACGACCGACTTTCAGCGCATTTCAAGCCTGATCGGTGAGGAAGTGGGAATTCGTCTGCCGCCAGCCAAGCAACTGATGGTGGAAGGACGCCTGCGCAAGCGCGTAAGGGCGCTGGAACTTGATAGTCTGCGCGACTATGGCGCTTATCTGTTTCGTCAGGGCGGCATGGACCATGAACTGCCCTATCTCATCAACGCGGTGACCACCAACAAGACCGATTTTTTCCGCGAGCCCGAGCATTTCGAGCTGATGGAAAAAATGCTGGTGCCCGACCTTCTGACTCGCCGCTCATCCGAGCGCGATCCGCTGCTCAAGATATGGAGCGCCGCCAGCTCAACCGGCGCGGAAGCCTATACGATCGCCATGGTGCTGGCCGATATGGCCGCCCAGCGTCGCAATTTCAGACACGCTATTCTGGGAACGGACGTTTCGACAGAGGTTCTGGCGCAGGGACGCCGCGCGGTCTATGCCGCTGATCTTGTCGCGCCGGTCCCCCAGGGCATGCAATCGCGTTACCTGATGTTTTCCCGCCGCCCCGGCCCGAGGCCGGAAGTGCGGATCGTGCCCGAACTGCGTCGGCATGTGCGCTTCCAACGCCTGAACCTGATGTCGGGCACTTATGGCATCGACCGGGACGTCGACATCATCTTCCTGCGCAATGTTTTGATCTATTTTGAAAAATCAGATCAGGCCGCGGTCATTTCGCGTTTGATCGGCCATTTGCGTGTCGGTGGTTATCTCTTGCTTGGTCATTCCGAATCTATGGTGGGCACATCCATCACCATGCGCCAGGTCGCGCCTGCGGTGTTTCAGAAGGTCTGATCTGTCCATGACGACATCCAAAGGAAAAATCCGCGTCCTCATCGTCGATGACAGTGCATCGGTCCGCACGACGCTAAGCGACATCATCTCCGCCGATCCCGACCTTGAGGTCATGGGCACGGCCGCTGACCCCTATGTCGCCGTAGAACGCATCCGCCAGGAAGTGCCCGATGTCATGTTCCTCGACATCGAGTTGCCCCGCATGGATGGGCTGACCTTCCTGCGCAAGATCATGTCGCAGCGCCCCATTCCCGTTGTCGTCTGCTCAAGTCTGGCCCAATCGGGGTCCGATACCTTCATGCAGGCGCTTGAAGCCGGTGCCGTCGATGTCGTGGCCAAGCCGCGCGTCGACACCGCACACTTCCTGCAGGAATCGCGCATGCGTATCTGCGACGCCGCTAAGGCCGCCGCACACGCAAAAATGCGCGGCGTGCAAAAATCGCCCGCAGTGCTGCGCGCCCAGACCGAACTCAAGGTCGAAGCCAAGCTGACCGCTGACGCAATCCTGCCGCCATTGTCGGACACGCGCAGGGACAGTCTCATCGCGCGCCTGCCGGTAACCGAACCTATCGTTGCCATTGGCGCATCGACCGGCGGCACCGAGGCCCTGCGAGAAGTGCTCGAAGCCTTGCCTGCCGCCAGCCCGGCCATCATTGTCGTGCAGCATATGCCCGAAAAATTCACCGGCGCCTTCGCTCGGCGACTGAATGCCGGTTGCGCGATCAGCGTCAAGGAAGCTGAAGACGGCGACCTGGTGCAACAGGGACAGGCCCTCATCGCGCCCGGCAATCTGCATATGCTGCTGGTGCGCAATGGCTCACGCTACACCGTGCGGATCGAGGAAGGCCCGCATGTGTCGCGCCACCGCCCTTCCGTGGACGTCCTGTTCCGCTCGACCGCACAGGCTGCGGGCAAAAACGCCATGGGCATGATCCTGACCGGCATGGGCGATGATGGCGCCCGCGGCCTCCTGGAGATGCGGCAGATGGGCAGCCTGACCCTGGCGCAGGATGAAGCCACCAGCGTGGTCTTCGGCATGCCCAAGGAAGCAATTCAGCGCGGCGCAGCATCGCGCACATTGCCGCTTGGCAGAATGGCCGCGGAAATAACAGCATTTGGCCGCCAGACCGGGTCCGGCGGAGGAGTATGACGATGACACAGCCAATCACTCCGAGCACGGTCAACCGGCTCGCAGATGATCTCGCCCGCCCGCGGCAGGACATTGAAGCCACCTTTGTCGCTGTGGGGGCCCGCCTGTCTGAAGGCGCGGTGCTGCTCAATACATTGAGCAAACTCTTCGAGGCCCTGCCCGAAGCACTGCAAGGCGCCGAAGTCGAGGAAGCGCTGACCCATCTCAAGGCCGTCGCTGAAAGCGCCAGCCTGCTCTCGGACACTTTCGGGCAGGAAAAGGCCGATCTGGCGCGCCTGGTCGAGGTGGTCGCCGCCGCCAATTCGCCTATTTCGGACCTGCGCCGGACGGTCAAGATGATGGGCATCGTTTCGGTCAATGCCCGCGTCACCGCCGCCGGCATCGTGGGCGACAGCGACGATTTCGATGTTTTCACCACCGACATCGCCTCCTTGTCCGACTCCGCCAGCCAGACCATCCAGGAATTTGCGCAAATCTACCGGCAGCTAACCGCCGAAGTGGACCATGCGGCATCCCAGCGGGCCAGGTTCGAATCCACCCATGCCAACACTCTTTCGGGTCTGGCCAGCAGCCTTGCCGAAACCATCGTGGCATTGGACCAGCAGCGCATCGCTGCCCTGGAGAGCAGCGCCGAAACCAGCCGTGTATCGCGCCAGATTGTTGGCCGGATCGGCAGCGCCGTCATGTCATTGCAGGTCGGCGATTCAACCCGCCAGCGCATCGAACATGTCGAAAGCGGCCTCGCAGCGATGGCAGAAATTCTCGCAAGTGACGTCGAAGACGCCTCGGAACGCGAGGACGTCATCGCGGTTCTCGCCAATTTGCAGCAGGCGCAATTGACCGATATCGCCGCCGCCTTCTCGCAGGAAGTGGAGCAGGCGGAGAAGGACCTCAACGCGCTCGCCAGCGACGCGGGCACCATCATGGCCCGCAGCCGCGACTTTCAGGGCAGCGGCACCAGTAAAAGCTCGGCGATTGCCAGTCTGAGCGCGCAATTGCGCGCTGCGGTCTCCATTCTCAAGGACTTTGAAACCGAACGCTCCAAACTCGAAGCGGTGGCCAGCGCGGTGCAGGAGACCGTTCGTATCCTGCTCGAACATGTCGGCGCCGTGCAGGACATCGAGGCCAATATGCGCCTCGTCAGCCTGAACGCGGCAGTGCGCTGCGCCCAATTGGGGCCACGCGGCGCATCGCTGACCGTCATCGCCATGCAATTGCGTGAACTCACATCAGAGACCGTTGTGGCTGCCGAGGCGGCCATGAACCAGCTCGACCAATCCTCGACACTTGCAGGCGCTTTTGGCGCCGCTGCCCAGGAGAACGGGGCAGGCAAGGTATCCGACCTCGAAGATCAGGCGACTTTGGCGCTCAATATTCTGAGCACATTGGACACCCGTATCGCCGCCGCGCTGACCCGCCTCACAACCGATGGCCCTAAAGTCATCAGCCTGCTCGACACAGCGGCACGCGGTCTTTCCGGGCAGTCAGCGCTTGCCGAGGCCATGGACGACGCGGCCCTCGCCATTGCCGCCCTCGCCAGCAGGCCCACGCCGTCGACAATTCCATCGAGCGTTCTCGGCGTTTTGGAGCAATTGCGCCGGAACTATACGATGGAGGCCGAACGCGTCATCCATGATCAGCTTGTGCCCCGCGACACAAACGCGGCAACGGAACAGCCGGAAACAGACCTCGACATGGATCTGGACGCGATGATGTTTTAGGCATCGCGGTCCGGGCCGGACAGGTGCGCACCGGCCCCCAAAACCCGCCCGCGACACTGGGAGTAATCCCTAGGTGCTCGCACGGGCCAATATGCCCCGCGAAGAGCGGGCAATAATCGTTCCGTAGAATAGATTTCTCTTAAAGCTACCACCCTAGCGCTTGATTTTATTTAGAAATTTTCTGCGCTCCGCTCCCAAAAAAAGCAGGCGCGCAAAAAACAGGCGCAATAATTCTCTGGCAAAATACAGCCAGAAATTCAAACCCAAATAAAATATAGACGCAGAAATACTTACCGATATCAGCAGTAGAAAAATTCCAATACAAAAAATCTGCTTTTGTTAAGCCCGCGCATGCAGCCTTTACTTGATTAGAAACCAAGTATGAGACCGAAATGCGCCTACGCAGCGATGACGGATCTTCTGCGGTTGAATTTGCGATTCTAGCGCCGGTATTCCTGCTGCTCGTCTTTGGCATGATTGCCTATGCCATCTATTTCGGCGCAGCCCACTATATTCAGCAGATCACGGCAGATGCCGCGCGTGCATCCATTGCCGGTCTCGACAATGACGAGCGGGAGCGCATCGTCGAACACTATGTGTCGAGCGCAGCGCAAGGATACTTTCTCGATCCGCATAGGCTGGATTTCAGAGCGCAGGAGGACCGGCATAACCCTGACAGGTTTATCGTGCGGGTCAGCTATGACGCGACGGCGCTGCCGATCTGGAACCTCTATCCGCCGATCCCTTTGCCATCCAAGATCATCACGGCGACATCAACGATCCGCAAGGGTGGCTGGTGAAACATGCTCGACCGGTTTGCGGCAGACACTAGGGGCAATATTGCAATTCTGTTTTCGCTCCTGTTTGGAGCGATGTCGGTTGCCACTGCGCTGGCGATCGACAGTGCCTCGCTCTATCTCGAGCGCCGCCGAATTCAGGGCGCGGTAGACATTGCAGCCATCAGTGCCGCGCAAAATCCCGATAATGCTTTTGACATCGCCGCGCAGGTCATTCTCGACCATGGCCTCGTCCCTGCCGGTTTATCCGTAGAAGATTTGAGCAAGCCTGAAAGCGAAGCTTATGTCTCCGCCGAAGTGGGCGCCTATAGGATGGACAGGGCGATCCCGGTCAATGAGCGCTTCTCCATGAGCGCCTCCGGCAGAAACGCTGTCCGCGTGACCTATCGAGCGCGGGGCGAACTATTCTTTGCCGCACCATGGGCTCAGCGACCGACAATCTCTGCACAGGCGGTCGCGTCCTCAGACGCCAGAGCCGCCTTCTCCCTCGGCACGCGCGCCGCCTCACTTAGCGACGGCTTCCCCAATGCCGTCCTGAACCAATTGCTCGGCACCCAGCTGCAACTGACGGCGCTGGACTACAACGCCCTGGCCTCTGTCCGCCTCGATGCCCTCACTTTCCTTGATGCCTTGGCCATAAGGATGAACCTGATGGCGGGAACGTATGCCGATGTGCTCAACGCTACGGCCACCCAATCCCAGATTGGCGACGCAATAAGCGACGTCGTTAATGCCGCCGATCAAATCGCGGTGCAGGGACTTCTGCAAAAGCTCGGCACCCGGCCCGTGCGTGTAGGAAACCTTGTCAGTCTGGGCGGGCTTACCGACGCGCCACCGGGCCATGCAAGGGGCCAGATCAACACCATTGTCAGCGCACTCGATATCTTGCGGGCCAGCGCAATTTTGTCGGACGGCGTGAAACAGGTGCAATTGCCCATCGGCCTGACGATCCCCGGGCTGGCTTCCTTCAATGTCGAACTTGCCATTGGCGAACCGCTGCAAAACTCTGGCTGGCTGAGTATCGGCGAGATCGGCGCCACTGTACGATCCGCTCAGTTCCGGCTGCTGATCAAGGTGCAGATATCAGGCAGCCTGGGCATCCTGACCCTCATTCCGATCAAGATTGAGCTGCCAGTCTACATAGAAGCGGCTCAATCCGAAGCCAGATTGATCGAGCTGACCTGCCCGACATCGGCTTCTCCCTATGGCACCGCAAAACTCGAAGTGCGTCCTGGTCTGGCAAGAATTCGCATCGGCCAGATTCTGCCCAACACTCTTGCCGACATGGCCGCAACACCAGCATCGACGCCGGCGAAAATCCTGAACGTCCTTGGCCTGATCGGGGCATCGGCAATCGCGGATGTGCAAGTATCTCAGTCCACTGCCGTGGTCGTCAGCTTTAGCTCATCAGACATTATGCAGCGCCGGACCAAGACCGCCTCGACCCGCACCATTGTCGGGTCCCTCAGCGCCAGCCTGCTCGGCTCCACCAGAATATGGCTCGATCTTCTGGCCATTCCTCTGCTGTCCCAGACGAAAGCGCTCGAAAGCATCAGTGCGCTGATCACGCCAATCGCCCCCGCGCTCGATACCGTCATCAACGGACTGACCGACGCCTTGGGCGTGCGGATCGGCGAGGCCGATGTGACGGTCCATGGCGTCACCTGCTCCCTACCCACACTCAAAAGCTGAAAGGAGGACATGATGAGGTTCGAGGCCACGACACGGAACGCCCTCAATGCCGACGAGACCGCGCTGCTGATTTCCCTGATGGACGGCAATCTGGTCGGCGGCATTGTCCGAAAACGACCCGATGGCCGTTTCGAGGAGCGCGCCATTTACGCTGAAGGCTCGATCATTCTGGCGCTACGAGAAATTCCGCAACTCAAGCAGGCGGAAGGCATAATCAAAGTGATTATCGACAATGGCGCGCATTGGCCCGACGAATTTCCGCCACTGAAGAGCTAAAGAGGCGCACGCGAGGGAAAGCCCCACGACACCTCCCACCACTCAAACCACGAGGAAGGGCAAACCCAACCGTCGGATTCTCATCTATTTTGGATAGAAGCTTTTCGGGTGGCAGCTCGGTCAGAACGACACGACTAGTCCGACACGAGCAACTGAACCAGTCAGGCCGCTCGAAACTTCGCCCACAGCTGAAGAAAAAAGCGCGCCGGTATTGTAGTCGACACGGCTTCCCGAATTTACCTCGATTGAGCTCAGATCATAGTACAGATACTCGGCTCGGAGCTTAATTTGATCCGAGATTGCTACTTCCCCACCAGCCCCAATAACCGCACCAACGTTGACTTGTGATTTTTGTGTGGCGGTACGCACGAAGCTCGGAGGTGGCGCAGTGGGGCCGAGCAGAGGAGCATATGAATTCAGATTTGTGGATACATCCGCAATAGCCAATCCCCCGGTAAGGTACACCATCCACGTGTCCGAGGCATAGCCGACCCGCCCTCTGACCGTTGCAAGGTAGTCAATATCAAACACCTGTTCGTACTGATAAACTTGGTGATTGGCCGGAAAGCGATCAAGCTGTGTTATGCGTTCGCCTGTTTGAGTTTGTGATCCCCCACGTTGCGCATCCATCTCCAGCCCGAGAACAAATGCGTCTTTTGCCCACTGATAGCCGGCAAATATTCCAGGAGCAAAGCTTCCCGACCGTTCGGCTTGAGAATATGTCATCGAGCCAACCATGGCATCAGCAATCTCTGCAACGCCGAATCCATTACCCAATGCATCTGGACGCGCCGTTGCATCGGACTCAATTTTCACTGAGGAATGGGAAAGGAACGTGCCGATGTATGGTCCGCTCCATATGTCCTCACCCAGTGCCTGGTTGGGAATTGCTAGAGCAACAGCGATGATTGGAACAAAAGTGAGTTGTTTCAATTTTTTCCTCATCGTGGGCATCCGAACTGCTGGGAACGTTACTCAACCTGCTGAGTGCCAACAATAAATATGACCCACAGTCAACAGCTAATGCGGCATTATGCGGCGATCAGAAACCTGCCTAACCGCAATCGACCCCAATCGCGCCGGTTCATTTCCTTCCGCTGCTGATCCACTGTGAGAAGCCAGAGCCGATATGATCAGCGCAATGCCGATCAGCCCTGTAAGCACGGCGGTGCCCACTTTGTCGGTTGCCACGTCCCAAGCTTGACGCAGGCGGCGCAGGAAACAGAAATCCTCTCGCGCCTCGCCTTAATGGCTGCCTAGAATCCTGCCCCAGCGTTGGTCAGTCCAGCCCAGAGGTGCGGGAACGGCAAACACGATTGCGATAGCCAAGGCCGTTGTACCGCACCAGAATTTCCAGCGTCCCGGCAATAGACCAGACTTTTTGGGGCCATTGAAAAACAACGGAAATTTCTTGCAACATAGCCGTCATGAGGACAACGTCCGACAGGCATAAGTGGCTAATATTAAAGAAGGAAATTTGGTAGCGAAGCCCAGATTCGAACTGGGGACACACGGATTATGATTCCGTTGCTCTAACCAACTGAGCTACTCCGCCCCAAAGGGCATGACCGCTGGGTCATTGAGCGCTTTACTAAGGTTGAGGGCCTTGGCCTGTCAAGCGGGATGATGGTAATTTTCTGTCAGTCCAGGTGCATATCACCGGCAAAATGCTAGCAGACTGTTGACGTTGAGTGTGACCCAACGCGGAAATCCGCCACATGAGATCGTTCGACAATCCGCATCAGTTTGTCGTTTTCGTTGCGCTAGGCAACAACGAACCCGGCTTCTACATTCCTGTCGAACAAGCGCATTGGCGCTGCATAAGGAAATGTGAAAATGACACTCGAACTTGGCGGCATTCACCATCTGACGGCGGTGACCGCAGACGCGCCGCGCAATCTCAAATTCTATACGCAGACATTGGGCATGCGCCTGATCAAGAAGACAGTGAACCAGGACGATACCTCGGCCTATCACCTCTTCTACGGCGACGGGATTGCCTCGCCCGGCGCGGACCTGACCTTTTTTGACTTCCCCACACTGCGCGAACAGCGCGGCAACCACACTGTGGGCCGCACCGGGCTGCGCGTCGATAGCGAAGAGACGCTGAAATGGTGGAAGGAGCATCTGGAAGACAATCAGGTCTCCACCTCCGGCATCAAGGATCGCTTCGGCCATGTGTCGATGGATTTCGAGGATTTTGAAGGCCAGCGCTTCTGCATGGTGATCGATGATAAGAACAAGGTCGTGCCCTGGGCTAAGTCGCCCGTGCCCGCCGACAAGCAGATCATCGGCCTTGGCCCAATCACCCTGTCGGTGCCCAAGCTGGAACCGACCGATGCCATGCTGACCCGCGTGATGAATATGCGTCAGGTGCGCCATTACGCAGCGCGGGAACGCAATGCCGAGGTCTTCGTCTATGAAATGGGCCCCGGTGGTCCGGGGGCGGAACTGCATGTTTCGGTCGATCCGAGCCTGCCCAACGCCCGGCCCGGCGCCGGGGGCGTCCATCACGTCGCCTTCCGCACGCCGGATCAGGACAGCCTGCGGGAATGGATCGAACGCGCCAATTCCTTCGGCATCCGCTCCTCGGGGGAAGTCGAGCGCTTCTACTTCACCTCGCTCTACTTCCGCGAACCCAATGGCATCCTGTTCGAAATCGCCACGGACGTGCCCGGCTTTGCCGCCGACGAACCAATGGAAAGCCTCGGCGAGCGCCTGTCGCTGCCGCCATTCCTTGAAGGGCATAGGGCGCAGATCGAGGCGGGTTTGAAGCCGCTGGAATAGAGGCCTCCCCTCTCCCCTTGCGGGAGAGGGACGTATTTTCTGCGTTCAGCAGAAAATCAGGGTGAGGGGTTCTCGCCGCGCATACAGCATTTGCGGCACTATCGCAGACCCCTCATCCGCCCTTCGGGCACCTTCTCCCGCAAGGGGAGAAGGGGGATTGTGCGTGTGGAGCGTTTAGCGCTCAGACGTCAGCATTGCCGCCATATCCACCAACCGGATGAACTCCGCGCGATAGCCGCCTTCGTCGGCACCGCGACCGGCGCGAGCCAAGTCCTTGATCTCGTCCCAGGTAATCGCCGAACCATAGACGCTGGACTTCACCTTCTGGCCGAAAGCTGCGACGGCGGCGGCGAATTGGGCGTCGACGCCAGCGTCAGCAATATCGCCATAGACCAGATCAGGCGTGACCGGCACTTCGATGAGCTGGCTGACTGCGCTATCGGGCAGCTTGTAGCGCATTTTGAGGAAGGCGATTTCTGTGCTGCCTTCTGTGCGGGCCGCATCGCCATAGCGCAGCGGATCGATCTGGCCCGAGCCGACCGGGGTGATTTCATAAAGCGCGGTTACGGTCGTCCCCGCCCCCACATCGCCGGCATCAACCGCATCATTGTTGAAATCCTCGCGGTTGAGCGCGCGGGTTTCGTAGCCAATGAGACGATATTCGGCGATCTGGGCCGGGTTGAACTCGACCTGGACTTTGACATCCTTGGCGATGGTGTGGAGCGTGCCGCCAATTTCCTCGACCAGCACCTTTTTGGCTTCGGCAAAGCTCGAAATATAGCTGGCATTGCCATCCCCGTTCTGGGCCAGCGCCTGCATGGTCGCATCATCGAGATTGCCGCGTCCAAAACCGAGTACCGACAGGCTGATGCCGCTGCTGCGCTTGTCGGCAATGAAGTCCTTCAGCGCGTCGGGATCATGGATACCGACATTGAAGTCGCCATCGGTCGCCAGAATGACGCGATTGGTGCCATCGGCGATTCTGGCCTGTTCAGCGAGGCGATAGGCCAGCTCGATCCCCTCGGCGCCTGCCGTACCGCCACCGGCATAAAGCTGGTCGAGCGCTGCCATGATCTGCGCCTTGTTATCGGCACTGGTCGGCTCAAGCGCAATTCCGGCGGAACCGGCATAGGTGACGATGGAGATCGTGTCATTGCCTGAAAGCTGATCGAGCAGCAGGCCAAAAGCCCGCTTGAGCAGCGGCAGCTTGTCGGGCGCATCCATCGAGCCGGACGTATCGATCAGGAACACCAGATTGCTTTTGGTGTCGGCCAAAACCGGCTCGAAACCCTTGATGCCAATCTGCAGGATCTGCGTCTTCTCGTTCCATGGGGTCGGATAGACCTGCACATGCGGCTGGAATGGCACCTCGGCGCTTTCCGCCGCCGGGTAATCATAGGGGAAATAATTGATCAGCTCTTCAATGCGTACCACATCACGCTCGGGCAGATAACCATCCTCCAGCATGCGGCGAACATAGGCATAGCTGGCCGTATCCACATCGAGCGAGAAGGTGGAGACCGGCTCGTCCGCCACCGCCTTGAGGCGTTGTTCGTCAAAGGCGCTGAAGCTGTCTCCGCTTATTTCCACGCGTTGGCTAGGCGGTGCGAATGTCATGGTTTTGGACATGGCCCCGCCGATAGGCGCCGCCATATTCTGCGTATGATCGGCTAAAGGCGCCCCGGCGCTTCTGGCAATAGCAGGAGCCGGTGCCGGTGGGGCCGCAAAATCATTGGCCATCGGCGCGGGTTCCGCCAAGACCATCGGCGCCTCCGCCTCCATTGGGACAATTGCGCTCATACCATCGGCAGCGGCATTAGCCGCCTCAACAACCGGCGCGGGCTGCGGCGTCTCTTGACGAACCACCAGATCGCCCGGCGTCATGGCGGTGGAATAGTAAAGCTGAACACCGAGCGGCAGGACCAGCAGGGCAATAGCGGCGGTGCCGATGGGAAGGCGCATATCCATGATCGAAATCCTTTTGAGGGATGTGAAGATGGAAGTGAGACGCGCGCTAAAACCTGTTCCTTGGGTCCGGGGCGAGATTTTTTTATCCTGCTCGGCCTCGAAAGCTGCGCGTGCCGCCACAAGCGCATTGGCGCGGGCCTGCGAACGCGGAGCGGGTGGCACCACAGACTTCAGGCTGTCGAAGGGATCGTTGTTCTGGCTCATAGCAGAACCCTCAATGTCTTGCGGGCTTCGTGCACATGGAAGGACACGGTCGCTTCCTTGATGCCCATGATGGCGGCAGCTTCGGCATGGCTCAGCTCTTCGGCATAAACCAGCAGCACCGCGTCGCGTTGTTTCTCCGGTAAACGCCGCACCGCCTCCCAGAGCTGGCTATTGGTCGCTGCCTCTTCCTGTTCGGCCTGCTGCTCTGATGGGGCGATTTCAGCATAGGCGCTGGCGTTGCGCCCACGCCTTTGCCCTGCCCGCTGCCAATCCCGTACCGCATTGAGCGTGATGCGATAGACCCAGGACGAGAAGGCACTGCGCCCATCAAAGCCGGCAATCGCCCGGCCAAGCTTCACGCAGACATCCTGCGCAATATCTTCGGCATCGTCCCGATGACCGCACCAGCGCCAGGCCGTACGATAGATGTGATCATAATGATCCTCGATCAGCTCGGCGAACGCCTCCGGATCACCATTGCGGGCACGCACCACCAGCGCCTCGATCAGCGCTGCCGGGTCCGGCGGGGGTGCGGCGGTCAGTCCCATCATCTGTGCATGCACTTCTTGCCTCTCCGGGCTATTCTAGAAGCTAAGACGCCAGACCCGCTGTATTCCTTTGGGCCTGTCCCAAGATTTTTTCTATTTTTTTGAAGGCCCAGCCATGAGCGACGAGAAACAAGGCCCATTCGGCCTCAACCGCACCCGCATCTTCCTCCTCGCCATGGGCGCTCTGGTGTTGCTCATCACCGTTTCGATGATGATGGGCGGGCTGGGCTCCTACAACGCACTGAAAGAAGCATCAAACGCGGCGAAAGAACCGACGGCGGAGCAATTGAGCAGGAATTGATGGCCTGAGCGCCTGCCACGGGAGTGGAGTGGCACCTCCCCCTTGACGGGGGAGGATGGGAGGGGGTGCAGGGAGCCCAGATATCGTGGCTTTCGCCCCCCACCCCGTCCCTCCCCGCGAGGGGGAGGGTGAAAACTGGCGCCTGGACACCTACCCGCCATTCGAGCATAACTCTCATGGCCTTATCGCCTCAAATTGCTCCACTGGAGCAATTTGCCCTGCGGGACAGCGCTAAGCCACCAGCGCCTGCGGCACCGCTTCGGCGATAAAGCCGCCGCCCAGCACTTCGCTGGTCACGCCGTCATCGGCATAGAATACGCAGGCCTGGCCCGGTGAAATGCCATATTCCCCGCTCACCAGCGTCACATAGACATCGCCATCGCGCATCTGGATCACCGCGGGCTGCGGGCCACGGGTCGAGCGCACCTTGACCTCGACCGGCGCGCCATTGCCCGCACTGGCTTCCGCCAGCGGCAGGCCGCCCAGCCAGTTGACGTTGCGCAGGCGCACCGTATGGGTCTTCAAAGCCTCGCGCGGCCCGACAATAACCCGGCCAGAGCGATGATCGAGCTTGACCACGTAAAGCGGTTCGCTGGCCGCAATGCCCAGCCCCTTGCGCTGCCCGATCGTGTAATGAACGATGCCCTCATGCTCGCCCAGCACGCGGCCGTCCAGATGCACGATCTCGCCCTTGCTCAGCGCCTCGGGATGCATCTTGGCGATGATATCGGCATATTTGCCCTGCGGCACAAAGCAGATGTCCTGGCTGTCATGCTTTTCTGCAATTTCGAGGCCGAATTCACGGGCAAGCTCCCGCACCTCGGCCTTGCCCATGCGGCCAAGCGGGAAGCGTAGGAAGTCGAGCTGGTCCTGCGTGGTGGCAAACAGGAAATAGGACTGGTCGCGGTCACTATCGACGGGGCGGAACAGATGGCGACGACCATCCTCGCCCAGCCGGGTCTGCACATAGTGGCCAGTCGCCAGCACATCGGCACCCAGCTCGCGGGCCACCGTCATCAGGTCGACGAACTTGACCGACTGGTTACAGGCAATGCAGGGCACCGGGGTTTCGCCCTGCTGATAGGCATTGGCGAAAGGCTCGATCACCGAGGCCTTGAAGCGCTCTTCATAATCGAGAACGTAATGGGGAATGCCCAACTTGGCGGCGACGCGGCGCGCATCGTGAATATCCTGCCCGGCACAGCACGCACCCTTGCGGTGGATGGCTTCGCCATGGTCGTAAAGCTGGAGGGTGACGCCGACCACTTCATAGCCCTCGCGGGCGAGCAGTCCGGCAACAACTGAAGAATCCACGCCCCCGGACATGGCGACAACGACGCGCGTGTCTTCCGGGCGCTTGGCGATATCAAGCGAGTTCAACATTTATCCTGCATCCGGTTGGGTTCAAGGGCCAGCGGAAAGAGTAGGGCGCGGTTCTACGCCCAAGCAGCCAACCTGTCCATTCCCGCCCGGCAGCTTTTGCCCTGTACGCGGCAGCTTTGCCCCGACGGGCAGGCAAATGTCAGTGCATCAGTTTTGGCAATTGGTTGAGAAACAAGGATTTTTCGCCGCCGAAAAACTTGGCAAGCCGCTTGCATTGTGAGCGCTGGATTAGTCTGTTTTCGGGTGCGCCCAACGTGGCTTCACATTTGACCATCATTACCGGGACCAATGGCGGGGTGAGCAGCCGCGCGCTCAATGGCCAGAAAAGCGCCAGCGTCCCCGACGAAGCGCATGGCGCTTTCGCCGCTTTGCTCAATGAAAAGCCGACGGAAACGACCCCGGCAGCCAGGAAGTCCGGCGACAAGGTTGAGAGCGAGTTTGAAAAGCTCGCCCGTTTGGCTGCTGGTGGGGATAATGCCGAGAATAAGGACGCGATTGCCGCCGCCATCGATGTGCAGCCCGAACAGGCCATTCCTGTCGACCCCGCCCCTGTACTCGATCTGGTCGAGGCGCTGAGCGAACTCAAGGCGGGCCTCGATCGCGGCGAACTGCTCGAACCCGATATGGTGGAGCGGATCGACGCTGCTTTGGCCAATTTGGCCGATGCTCTTGGCATTGACCTCGCAAATCTGCCGGTACCTGACGATTTCGCAGCGCTTCTCGATGGTGCTGAGAGCAAGGAAAACGGCCTCACCGACATGCTTGGCCAGATTCTGGCGCAAGTGACGGATACCAGCACCACCGATCCCGCCAGCCAGGTCGCTGCGCAGGATCAGCTCAAGGCCATTGGCGACAAGCTTGCAGCATTAATGGCAGCGCTCGAACAGGGTACCGCTACAGAGGACAAGCTGGCAGCCATCGGCATGAAGCCGGGTGCAGCTCCGGCCGAGGAAATCGAAGCCGCTCTCAACCGCCTTGCCGCTCTATTGAAGCCGGAAGCGGAGGTGCCCGAAGAGCCGGTTCTGGCCGCGCCAGCCCTCAAGACCAATGAAACCGTGCTGACCGGCAAAAATGCGGACACCAATGCGCAGCCTTTAGCGGCAGCGGACGCTGTTAAACTGGATGGAAAAAGCAGCGATAATGGTGATCGTCCGCCCGCCCGCGACAATGAAGCGCCCCGGCGCGACACGCGCGCTGCGGCACCCGCCCCTGCTCCCGCCGACACGGCCAATACGACACCAACGGCCGCAGCGGCCACGCCTGACAATGGCGTATTGCGCATCGATCCGGCAGCCGCCCCGCGCGTCATCCAGGCCGGTTACCAGACCAGCCAGCAACAGCTCAACCTGCCCCAGATCGCGTTTGAGCTGGCCCGGCAGGTTCAGGATGGCAATACCCGTTTCCAGATCAGGCTCGATCCGCCCGAACTGGGCAAGATCGATGTGCGGCTCGACATCGACAAATCCGGTCAGGTCCATGCGCGGTTGACGGTCGAAAAATCAGAAACGCTCGACCTGATGCAGCGCGACCAGCGGGCGCTGGAACGCGCGCTGCAACAGGCGGGCCTTGATAGCGGCAAGACCAATCTCGAATTCTCGCTCAAGCAGAACCCCTTTGCCGGGCAGGAGCGGAACGAGCGTGACACCAACCCGCTCTTTGGCGGCGATGACGCGGCGACAGCCGAGCTCGATGAAGTGCCTCCCACAGTCAATCTCTATCGCGGCAGCCTGCAGGCCAGCGGCGTCAACATTATTGCGTAAGGAATAGCGACATGGCGGTTTCCGGCGTTTCCGGCACTACGGGCACAAGCAATCTCTCTCGCAGCACCATCGCGCAGAATTTCGACACCTTCCTGTCGATCCTGACCACGCAATTGAAAAACCAGAACCCGCTCGATCCGCTCGACACCAACCAGTTCACCCAGCAATTGGTGCAGTTCACCGGCGTCGAACAGCAATTGAAGACCAATGATTTCCTGGAGGCGCTGCTGCTCAATACCCAGAGCACGGCCCGTTCCGACGCCGTTTCCTATATCGGCAAAGAAGTGTCCGCTTCGGGCAAGACCGCCGAACTCAAGGATGGCGGCGCTTACTGGACCTATAATGCGGCCACCAATGTCGCCAATGCCACGGTCACCATCAAGAATGCCGCTGGCAGCGTGGTCTATATCGAAGAAGGCTCGCTCAATGCCGGCAACGGCGCGTTCCTATGGGACGGCAAGGGCTCGGACGGCAATATCCAGCCCGACGGCATTTATTCCATCGAGATCAAGGGCACCAATGTCGCGGGCAATACCGTGGCCATCAGCACCAATTCGGTGGGCGTGGTCACCGCCGTGGACTTCTCCGGCCCCGAGCCCATGTTGACCGTGGGCCGCAACAAGGTCGCGCTCAAGGACGTCACCAATGTCAAACTGGTCAGCGAAACGGTGACACCGCCACCCGTGACGACGCCGGACCCCGAAGATGACGCCGATGGCGCAGACGACGACACCACAACGAGTTGATCGGCTTCCCGCCTGGCGAAACCTCCTCCCGGGCACGTCGGAAACTATTGGCGGTGACAGGACGATAGCGAGCAGAATCCTGCCCCTGTCGTCCCAGTTCAATTGCTTGAAACGGCTGCGCTTTTCTTAACCTGTTGTAAGTTTCCCCTTAGGGGTATTTTAAGGCTGCTCCTCTACTCTGCCTTCATATGGTCAGGTTTGAGTAGAGAGTAAAATGACCGTACAAATGCGTCCGCGCGTAAAGTACGTAATCGGCCCGGATGGTAGTCCGCTTACTATTGCGGATCTGCCACCTGCCAATACGAGGCGGTGGGTGATCCGTCGCAAAGCCGAAGTTGTCGCCGCCGTACGCGGGGGCCTCCTCAGCCTTGAAGAAGCCTGTGAGCGCTATACGCTCAGTGTTGATGAATTCCTCAACTGGCAGGCTGCAATCGACAAGCATGGTCTGGCTGGTCTTCGCACCACCTGGATCCAGCACTACCGGGAGGGCTGATCTTAACGATCATGCCCAAAGCCCTGAAAAGGGCTGGCCGAATTATCGGTATACAAATCCAGACCCGCCGGAGCGATCCGGCGGGTCTTTCTTTGCATCAGTTGAATTCCGCCGCCATCCAGCGCGCGCCCGGCGTATGCGCCTTGAGGCGTTGATAATAGTCTTCGACGGCAGGCAGAGACACTTTCTCGAACGGTGTCTGGAACCACCGGTGACAGGATAGAGCCAGGGCAATATCGGCAGCGGAGAAATTCTCGCCAACAATGAACGGCCCGCTTTTTGCCAAAGCACCTTCAAGAACCTGCATGCGCGCTGTCCAGCGCTGGATCGATGCCTCGATCTGTTGGGGATTGTCATATCCCGGCACTTTTCGGAGCAGGGCATAAACCGCGTACATCCAGGCGGGATTGAGATCGGAAACCTGCCAGCTCAGCCATTGCATGGCCAGCGCACGCTGCTGAAGATCATGCGGCAACAGCCGACCGCTCCCATCCCTGTCGGCCAGATAGAGCAGGATCGCATTGCTCTCCCACATCGAGAAATCGCCGTCGATCAATACCGGAATGGTGCCATTCGGGTTGAGCGAGAGAAATTCCGGCACCTTCGGGTCGCGCAGCGGCAGGCCCCAGTCTTCTCGTTCATAAAGCAGGTCCAGGACATCAAGCGCCCACACCACCTTGCGGACATTGATCGAGGTCAGCCGCCCTAAAACGCGCATCATCGGAATCACCTGATGTTAACTACACCCGGCATTTCTTGCCCGTTTTCGCATTTCGGAACAGCCGGTTAATAACTTGTTTACCATCCGCTAGGTAATTTTTGCCCATCGGTCTGGGGGCTCCACGACCGCGAGTGAGTCGCTGAGCGCGTTGAAAAAACAATGCGCCATAGCGGGATTTCAGAGTGGTGGCGTGGAAAGTCTGACCAACCTTATTAACCGGATCGGCATGCCGCGCCTTGCGGCCATGGCTGTAGTGGCCGCGTTGATGCTCGGTTTCTTCGGCTTTCTCATCATGCGGGCGCAGACCCCGCAGATGGCGCCGCTCTATTCGGGCCTCAGCCTTGAGGATTCCTCGGCCATCATCACCGAATTGCAGACGCTCAACGTGCCTTACGACCTGCGCGGCGAAGGCGACACCATTCTTATCCCCCGCGACCAGATCACCACGACCCGCATGACGCTGGCCGGACAGGGCCTGCCCCAGCGCGGACAGGTCGGCTATGAAATCTTCGACCAGCAATCGACCCTGGGCGCCACCAGCTTCGTGCAGAATATCAACAATGTCCGCGCGCTCGAAGGCGAGTTGGCCCGCACCATCGCCTCACTGACCCGCATCAAGGGCGCGCGCGTCCATCTGGTCCTGCCCGAACGTGAATTGTTCCGCCGCGAACGCAAGGAGCCAACCGCTTCCATCGTGTTGTCCGTGCGCGGGGCGCTGTCGGGTGGGGAAATCCGCGCCATTCAACATCTGGTGGCCTCTGCCATCGAGGGACTGACGCCAACCCGCGTCTCCATCGTCGACGATCAGGGCAATCTGCTCGCCTCCGGCTCCGCCGAGGATGAAACCAGCTTCATTTCCGCCCAGAGCGACGAGCGACGCCTTGGTATCGAAAGCCGGTTGCGCACCCGTATCGAGGACATGCTGGCCAATGTGGTCGGCGCCGGTCGGGCCCGCGTCGAAGTTTCGGCAGAGCTGGACCTTAACCGCTCGACCACCACACAGGAAACCTTCGACCCCGAAAGTCAGGTTGTCCGCTCGACGCAGACGCGCGAGAGCGAAAACCTCAGCGGCGCCAATAATGGTCAGGTGACAGTCGCCAATGAACTGCCGGGCGCCAGCAGCGACGCAGGGATGGGCCTGACCGAACAGGGCACCTCCGCCGAAGAAATCATCAATTACGAGATTTCCAAAACCACCCAGACGGCCGTGACCGAAGCCGGTTCGATCAAGCGCCTGTCGGTTGCCGTTGTCGTCGATGGCACCTATGCCGACGATGGCGCGGGCAATATGACCTATACACCGCGCAGCGCCGACGAAATCACCCAGATCCTGACGCTGGTGCGCTCTGCTGCCGGCTATCTGGCCGAACGCGGCGACAGCGTCGAAGTGATCAATATGCAGTTCGCCGAGCGGCCCGACCTGCTCGCGCCGGGCACCGATCAGGACGGTGGTCTGCTCGACTTCACCCGTGATGACCTGATGAACGGCGCGGAAATGGCCGTTACCCTGCTCATCGCACTGGCGCTGGTATTCTTCGTCATGCGCCCGCTGCTCAAGAAGGTGCTGACGCCCGAAACCGAGCCTCTGGCTTTGCCCCAGGCCGCCGAACTGGGCCAGCACGGCACGCTCCTGGCAGACGGCACTGTCGCCACGCAAGATGGCGAAGACGACGCGACGCCACGGGACAAGACACCGGCCTGGGTCGCCAATGCAAAATCCATGGGCGAAACCCAGCTCCAGACCCTCAAAACGGTCGGCACCCTGGTCGAAGAAAACCCCAAGCAAGCCGCGCTCATCGTGCGCGACTGGCTGGGTAGTGCGGCGTAAACATCATGGCTCTTGTCTCTCAATCCGCCCCCGCAGACGACGCGATCAAGACGGCATCGACCACCCAATTGCAGGTGGGCGGCGAACAGCGCCTGCTCAAGGGCGACGAAAAGGCCGCGGCCCTGATGCTGGCGCTCGGCCCCGATTACGGCAAACCCATTTTTCAGGAGCTGGACGAGCTTGAAATCCGCCAGCTCTCCCGCGCCATGGCCCGGCTGGGCCCGATTACCCAGGACATGCTGGACGATCTCATGATCGAGTTCGTCACCACTGTTTCCTCCAATGGCTCGCTCTCGGGCAATACCGATTCCACCGAAAGGCTGCTGCTCTCCTTCCTGTCGCAGGAAAAAGTGGACGCCATCATGGAGGAAATCCGCGGCCCAGCCGGTCGCAATATGTGGGAGAAGCTCTCCAACGTGCAGGCCGACGTGCTGGCCGCCTATCTCAAGAACGAATATCCCCAGACCATCGCCGTCGTGCTCTCCAAGATCGATACGTCCCATGCCTCGCAGGTCCTGGCCGTATTGCCCGAAGAGCTCGCCATGGATGTGGTGCAGCGTATGCTTGGCCTCGATCCGGTGCAGAAGGAAATCCTCGAAAAGATCGAGATGACCCTGCGCACCGAATTCATGTCGACGCTCAACCACACCAAGCGCCGCGACAGCCATGAACAGATGGCGGAAATCTTCAACTCCTTCGATCGCCAGACCGAAGCGCGCTTCATCACCAATCTCGAAGAAGCCAATCGAGACGACGCCGAGCGCATCAAGCAGCTCATGTTCACCTTCGAAGACCTCGCCCGTCTCGACATGGCCGCCATTCAGGTTCTGCTGGCCCGCCTCGACAAGCGCGAACTCGCCCTGGCGCTCAAGGGCGCCAATGACAACGTCAAGGAAATGTTCTTCAAGAACATGTCGGGCCGCGCCGCCAAGCTGCTGCAGGACGACATGAACGATATGGGCCCGGTGCGGCTCAAGGATGTGGACGAGGCCCAGACCCGCATGGTCGGCATCGCCAAGGATCTCGCGGCCAAGGGCGAGATCATCATCCTCAAGACCAATTCCGACGATCAGATGGTGGCGTAGCGCAATGGCCCGGCTCGCCCGTTTCACCTTCGATCTCGATCTGGAGCACCGCCCTCTCGCCGATGAGGTGGCCAACGATCTGCCGCCGCCCACTCCAGCGCCGCCACCTGTCCCCACCATTCCCGAGGACGTCGTGGCCCAGTTGATCGCCTCGGCGCGCGAGGAAGCCTATGCCGAAGGGCTGGCGGCGGGCGAACGCAACGCGGCCAATATGTCGGCCCAGACCATTGCCTCGGCTGCCGGTACACTGGCTATACAGACCACGCCAATGGCCCAGGCGCTGGATGAAGCCATGGCCAGCCATCGCCAGGAAGCAATCGAGCTGGCGCTGAGCATTGGACGCAAGCTGGCCCTGCATCTGGTTGCGCGCTATCCGCAGGCCGAGCTCGAAGCGCTGATCGCCGAATGTCTGGCCAGCCTTGGTGGCGTGCCGCATCTGGTTATTCGCTGCCATCCAGACCTTGCCAATGCCATCCGCGACGATGCCACCGCACAGATGGCCCAATCCGGTTTCTCCGGACGGCTGGTGGTGATGGGTGAGCCCGATATTCGCCTCGGCGACGGGCGGCTTGAATGGGTCGATGGCGGCGTCGTGCGCGACATTGCCGAAACAGCGCGCGAAATTGACCGGCAGATCGCGGCCTATCTCGCCGCCCCCGGCCCAACCGACCATGAGGAGCACGGCCAATGAGCGATCCGGAAGACGACATCACCGCCTCCGAAAGCCTTACATTCGATGCGATGGAGCCCAGCGAGCGCGGCGAGGAAAACGAATTTCATATCGAGCGCACCGCCGCCGATCTGGAAGCCGTATTCGATGTGCCGGTGCGCGTATCGGTCGTGCTCGGCCGCACCAAGATGCCGGTCTCGTCCCTGCTCAAGCTCGATACCGGCGCGGTCATCGAACTCGACCGGCAGGTGGGCGAGGCCGTGGAAATCTTCATCAATGACCGTCTGGTCGCCCGTGGTGAAATCGTGCTGGTCGAAGACCGGCTCGGCGTCACCATGACCGAAATCATCAAGCCCCAGTAAGGGAGCGACAAACATGCGCCTGCTCATCATCGGAGCCCTGGAAGGCCAGCTTTCGACCGCGACCAAGATGGCCATGGATGGCGGGGCCAAGGTCGCCCATGCCCCTTCCATCGAGATCGGTCTCGCGGCCCTGCGTGCCGGCAAGGGTGCGGACCTCTTGCTGGTCGATGTGATGATGGACATTGCCGGGCTGATCGCCGGGCTCGAAGCCGAGCGCATCGCTATTCCGGTCGTCGCCTGTGGCGTCGAAACCAATGCCGCCGCCGCCGTCAACGCCATCCGCGCCGGGGCCAAGGAATATATCCCCCTGCCCCCCGATGCCGAGCTGATCGCCGCGGTGATCGCCGCCGTGGCCCGGGAAAGCTCGGACTTCCTTTACCGCGACCCGATCATGGAACGCGTCGTGCGCATGGCCGAGCAGATCGCGCCGTCGGAAGCCTCTATCCTCATCACCGGGGAGAGCGGCACCGGCAAGGAAGTCGTCGCCAAATATGTGCATGCCCGCAGCAAGCGCGCCAACAAGCCCTTCATTTCCGTCAACTGTGCCGCCATCCCCGAGGCGCTGCTGGAATCGGAGCTGTTCGGTCACGAAAAGGGAGCCTTTACCGGCGCCATTGCGCGCCGCATCGGCAAGTTCGAGGAAGCCTCGGGCGGCACGCTGCTTCTCGACGAAATTTCTGAAATGGATGTGCGGTTGCAGGCCAAGCTGCTGCGCGCCATTCAGGAACGTGTCATCGACCGCGTCGGTGGCACCAAGCCGGTGCCGGTGGACATCCGCATCCTCGCCACGTCCAACCGCAACCTCAATGAGGCCGTGCGCGAAGGCTCGTTCCGCGAAGACCTGCTGTTCCGGCTCAATGTGGTGAACCTCAAGCTCCCCGCGCTTCGGGATCGCCCCGGCGACATCATTGCCCTGTCCGAGCACTTCGTCACCAAATATGCCAAGGCCAATGGCATAGCATCGCGCGCACTATCCCCTGCTGCCCGCGATGCACTGGTGAAAGCGCCCTGGCCGGGCAATGTGCGCGAGCTGGAAAACACCCTCCATCGCGCCGTGCTTTTGTCCTCCGGTGACACGATCGAGCCTGATGCCATCGTGCTGCCGGACGGAATGGGGCTTGCCGAAGCAGCGCGCGCCACCTCGCCCGCCGCCATGGCCGCCCAGACCGCCGAAGCCATGAACCGCGCCCTTGTCGGTCGCACCGTGGCCGATGTGGAGCGCGATTTGATCCTCGACACGCTCGACCACACCTTCGGCAACCGCACCCACGCCGCCAATATCCTGGGCATTTCCATCCGTACCCTGCGCAACAAGCTCAACCAATATGCCGATGAAGGCGTGGTCGTGCCCGAGCCCGGCGAAAAGCGCGGTGTAGCCTAGCGATGACACAGGCGGGGCTCGGAACGACCGGTTCTGCCTTCACCTCTCCCTTTGGGGGAGAGGTCGACGCGAAGCGGCGGGTGAGGGGGCCTTTGGGAGTCACCTCATCAAGGCCCCCTCACCCGGCCCATGGCCGACCTCTCCCCCAAGGGAGAGGTAAGAACCCCTCATCCGCCCTTCGGGCACCTTCTCCCGCTAGGGGAGAAGGGGGCTCCGTGGAACACTAAATGACCGACACACCCAGCTCATCCCGTCCCGGCTTCGCGCTCCCCTCGGTAAAGCAGGTTATCGACACCCTGCGTTCGGGTGATATTGCGCTCGCCGCTGGCGTGATGGGGTTGATCGTCATCCTCATCGTGCCCATGCCACCGCTGTTGGTGGACATGCTGCTGGCAATTTCCATCGTCTTCTCGGTCATGATCATGATGACCGCCCTGTTCATTCAGAAGCCGTTGGAATTTTCGGCTTTCCCGACCGTGCTGCTGATCGCAACCATGCTGCGACTGGGCCTCAGTCTGGCGACTACGCGCCTCATTCTGGCTGAAGGCCACAATGGCACGGCCGCAGCCGGTCACGTTATCGAAGCCTTCGGTAATTTCGTGACGCGTGGCAATTTCGTCATCGGTACGGTGATCTTCCTTATCCTGATGATCGTGAACTTTATCGTCATCACCAAGGGTTCTGGCCGTATCGCCGAAGTCGCCGCCCGCTTCAGCCTCGACGCCATGCCCGGCAAGCAAATGGCCATCGACGCCGACCTTTCCGCTGGCCTGATCGACGAAGACACCGCCAAGAAGCGCCGCGCTGAACTGGAAGGCGAAAGCGCCTTTTTCGGTAACATGGACGGTGCGTCCAAATTCGTGCGCGGCGACGCCATTGCCGGTCTGATCATCACCTTCATCAACATCGCCGCCGGCATGTTGATCGGCATTCTGCAAGAAGGTCTGTCGTTTCAGGAAGCAGGCAGCGTCTATACCCTGCTGACCATTGGCGATGGCCTGGTCAGCCAGATCCCGGCCCTGATCGTCTCCACCGCCGCCGGTATTCTGGTGTCGAAATCCGGCGTCACCGGTGCTGCCGACAAAGCGCTGACCCGCCAGTTTGCCGGCTATCCGCGCGCTTTGGGCATGTCCTCGGCGGTGATGGCGATGCTTGCACTGCTGCCCGGCATGCCTATCGTGCCCTTTCTCGCCTTGGCGGGAGGTGTTGGCTATGCCGCCTTCCGGGCCGGCCAGTCCAAGGACGTTCGGGACAAGGAAGAAGCGGCGCAGGCACTCGCCAAAAGCGCGGCCGGGCCAGCGGGCGCTCCCGGAGCCCCTGGTGCCCCTGCCAATAATCAGCCTTCCGAACCGCCAATCACCGACGCGCTCAAGATCGACGATCTCAAGCTTGAACTGGGCTATGGACTGCTGACGCTGGTAAAGGAAGACGAGACCGGAAGCGACCGGCTGACCGAGCAGATCAAGGCACTGCGCCGCCAACTGGCGCTGGAGCTGGGCTTCGTCATGCCCCCGGTGCGCATTCTCGACAACATGCAGCTCGAGCCCAATGACTACAAGGTTCGCATCAAGGAAGTGGAAGCCGGCTCCGGCCAGATCTTTGCCAATCAGATGATGGTCATGGACCCCTATGGCAACCAGATCGACCTGCCGGGCACCCACACGACCGAACCGACATTTGGCCTCCCCGCCACCTGGATCGACCCGGCTTTGCGCGACGAGGCGGAATTGCGCGGCCTCTCCATCATCGACCCATCGACGGTCATTTCCACGCATCTGACCGAAATTCTCAAAGCCAACGTTTCCGACCTCTTGAGCTACGCCAATGTGCAATCGCTGCTCTCTGGCCTGCCCAAGGATCAACAGAAGCTGGTGGAAGATATTATTCCGGGCATGATCACCGTTTCGGGCCTGCAGCGGGTTCTGCAATCGCTGCTGACCGAACGCATCTCCATCCGCGACCTGTCTTCAATTCTTGAAGCCGTAGCCGAAATCGCCGGCAATGGCCGTTCTGTTCAGACCATTACCGAACATGTGCGCTCGCGCCTGTCGCGCCAGATATGTGCGTCAAATCTGGGTCCGGACGGCAACCTGCCCCTGCTCACGCTCTCCCCGCAATGGGAACGCGACTTTGCTGAAGCCATGGCAGGCACTGGCGAAGAACGGCATCTGGCCATGGCGCCCAGCAAATTGCAGCAATTCATCGGCGCGGTTCAGTCCGGCTACGAGAAGGCGGCGCAGCAAGGCGAAATCCCTGTGCTCATCACCTCGCCGTCCATCCGGCCTCATGTCCGCTCTATCATCGAGCGCTTCCGGCCCCAGACAGTCATTATGAGTCAGAACGAAGTTCACCCTCGCGTAAGACTGAAGACTGTTGGATCCGTATAAGTCCGCAGTCTCATTAATATTGGAATAACCCAATAGTCGCACAAATTTACCCGATACAAAAAACGATGATATTGTAGCTGCGAATTTTTGCGGAGGACGCCATGCTCGATGGGTCGAAGGTCCTTAGACGTCGGCGCATCCGGCTGCGAACCTTTCTCAGCCTGGTCATCATGGCGGCGCTTCTGCCGCCCATCGTGCTTCTGGCACTGGTCATGATCAGAACCGCTCAGACAGATCGTGAGGCGGTTGAGTCCAGTCTGGTGGACAATGCCACGGTCATCGCCTCAATGGTGCATGGCTCGCTGCTCTCAGACGTGGAAATGCTGCGCACCATCGGGGCGCAGGCTCATGCCCGCACCAGAGCGGGAGAGCACGCCACCGAACTCAATCTCATCAATCGGCACTTCAATGGCCGCTCCAGCATCACCAGGACGCCCGATATCAAAGTTGGCGTCATGCCGCCCTGGACCGTAACCAATTTGATCGACATACGCCCCGGCGAGAACGCAAAAGTCACCTTCAAAGTCCCGCTCGACACCGGCCCGAGCGCCTTTCTGAACCTGACTGCGGATATTCGGGCGGTTGCCGACAAGATCACATTCGGCGACATCGCCGGTCAGGAAATGCTGGTTGCTGTGGTTGACGGCAATGGCAAGATCATCACCCGCTCGGTTGCTGCGGCGGAGAACCTCGGACGACCGGTGCCGACCTGGGACGCTTTGGTCGCAGTGGGCGGTCCGAACGGCGCATTCAGCGCCCTCGCCTTTGACGGCACCCCGATCAGCTTCGGGTTCGCCACGATCGAAAGCACACCCGGCTGGGTGGTCGTGGTGGGAGTGCCCAAAGCCATTCTGGATGCACGCTGGCAGAACCCGCTCATTGCCTTTGGCTTTGGTGTCGTGATCGCGCTGATCGTCGCCATCATGCTCTCGCTGTTCATGTCGCGCCGCATCAGCGGCCCAATCGAAGCTTTGGTGGCGCGGTCACGGGCCATCGCCAGCGACAGCAAGGACCCGCTCCCCGAAGCGCCAAGCACAATTGTCGATGAACTCGATACACTTTATGGCGCACAAGCCAGCTCGCATGCCCGTCTCGCAGACCGCGCAGCCCAACTGGCCCTATCAAGCCAAAGATACCGCGCCGTAGCTAAGGTGGGCGCCATGGTGACCTGGCGGGCCGACACCAAGGGCAATGTCCTCGAGATGGAGGGTTGGGAAGAATTCACCGGCGCAGCAAATGATACTGCCCTCGGGCGCGGCTGGACCGAACGATTGCACCCGGACGACAAGCCCCGTTTGACCAAGGCGCTATACAGCGCAACCCAGAACGGCGAGGCCACCGCGACCGCTGAAGTGCGCGTGCGGACGGAAAGCAATGACTGGGTGTGGGTCAATTTCCGTGGCGCCATGATCGCTGATGCGGACGGCGTTCCTGCGGAATGGATCGGCACGCTCGAAAACATCGATGATCGCAAGCGGTTGCAATTGCGCATCAGCCACATGGCCTATCACGACAGCCTCACCGGCCTGCCCAATCGCATTCGACTGGCCGAGCATTTCGAGGAACTCTGGTTGCCGCACAATGCCGGGCAAACCTGCGCCCTGCTCTATGTCGACCTCGATAAATTCAAGCAGGCCAATGATACATTCGGCCATGGCGCGGGCGATATGTTGCTGCGCAATGTCGCCGGACGGCTGCAATCCATGCTGCGCGCCGCGGACATTGCCGCCCGTCTCGGCGGCGATGAGTTTGCCATCGTGCTCGGTGATATGGACAATCAGGATTATTCCATTCTCGTCGCCAACCGCATCGTCAAATCGCTGTCCCAGCCCTTTGAAATCGAGGGCCATATCATCGAAATCGGCGCCTCGGTCGGCATCGCCCTGTTTCAGGCCGGTGAAGTCTCCATCGAACGGCTGCAATTCGAGGCCGACAGCGCGCTCTATTGCGCCAAGGCAGGCGGCCGCAACCGCTGGTCCTTCAACGATGCGGACAAAGAACAGCCGCAACGCGCCTGAGCCTTGGCCGCATGAGACCGAGATTGAGATCGCGCGCGACTGCCGGTAAAACGGCACCATGTCCGATCCTGTCATCGTCTCCGTCCCGGTCTTTTCCACCCTGTGCAACGCCGCCTTCGCGCTGCGGCGCGAGGTTTTCGTCTGGGAACAGAAAGTTCCCGAAGAAGAAGAGAACGACGAATACGATCTCACGGCCACCCATTTTGTGGCCATTCTGGAGGGCGAAGTCGTCGGCACCCTGCGACTGATTGCGCTGCCCGAACATACCAAGATTGGGCGCGTGGCGGTACGCATGGCGTTTCGCGGGCGCGGCATTGCGCAGCACTTGATCAAGGCCGCGATGGCTCATGCAAGGGCACAGGGACAGACCCGCTTTTACCTCACGGCACAGTCGGACAAGCTGGGTTTTTACGAAAAGCTGGGCTTCGTGGCTTTCGGTCCCGAATTCGCCGATGGCGGCATGCCGCATCGGGCCATGCGCGATTATGACACGGCAAGCGCTGTTCTCGTCGACTGACCGGGGCTCATCGGCGAAGAGCAGCCGAAACCAGGCCGCCAAATCACAACAATGCGAAAAAGCTCGGGAACGGCTCGGCGCTTCGTTGCGTTGACCCGGCATGAACAGCATGGGCCGCACGACGCGCTACCGGCAAGTTTTGCGCCGTACGGCCCTGTTCACCGCAACGATGAACCATTGGAGCCTACAATGATCCGCACCCTTTTGACTACCTCCGCTATCGCTGCCGTTCTCTCGGTTTCGGCAATTGCGCAGGACAGCACGACCACCCCAGCCCCCACCGAACCGACCGTCGGCGAGCAGCTTGATACGACGCTCGAAAATGCTGGTGAAGCGCTTGAAAATGCAGGCGAGGCCGTCAGTGAAGGCGCCCAGAACGCTGGTCAGGCCGTCGACAATGCCGTGAACGATGCGGCGACCAACGTTGCCAACGCCACCCGTACCCCTTGGGAATTTTCCGCTGGTTACACCATCAGCGCCGATGACTTCATCGTCAATGACCTGCTCGGTGCCCCGGTCTATTCGAGCGGTGCTGACGATGCCCAGGAAATCGGCAAGGTCAATGACCTGATCGTCACCGCTGACGGCGACATCAATGCCGTGGTGATCGGCGTGGGTGGCTTCCTCGGCATTGGCGAAAAGAATGTCGCCGTCGATTATCTGTCGCTGGAATATACGATGGCCGCAGACAACACCTGGCGCTGGGTTTTGCCCACCACCGCCGAAGCGCTTGAAGCGGCTCCCGAATTCATCTGGGAAGACCCGCGCGCTCCGGCTCCGGCCATGGAACCGGCAGTCGATACCATGGCCCCGGCTCCGGTCGTGTCGCAGTAATCCTGTCACCGCCATAAATGCAAAAGGCCCGCTCCGGCGGGCCTTTTCATATGCGCTGAACGTTTGATTACTGGCGGCGGAAGCGCAGGCGCGCCACTTCGTCATAATCCTGCTGTTCGAGCTTGTTCTGCTCGTCGCGCTCGCGCTGATGTTCGCGCTGGTCGAGAAGCTCGACTTTCTTGAGGTCTTCGAGCGCTTCAGCAAGCGCATCCTGCGCCGCTTCCAGCTTGCTCTTCATGTCATTGGCCGAGGCCAGCAGATTGTCGCGGCGCACCAGCGCCGCTTTGGCAAAGGTTGAATAGGCAAAGTGCGCCACATCGGAAATGCCGGTCTTGGTCTGCTCGATCTCGATCTGCTGGTCGAGTTCGGACGCCATGCGCTCGAAATCGGCAATCATCATCTCGATCTGCGTCACCTGACGGCGCTTCTCGTCCACCTGGAACTTCTTGAGCCGAATGAGGCTCTCGCTGCGCGATTTCAAGACCTGTACTCCTTACACACCAAGGTCAGCTTCGGAACGGCCCAAACACATAGCACCGCCCCGCTAGGCCCCCGCATCCGCTTCGGCGACGATTTCAGCCAGGGTCGCATAACCCTCGATGATCGTCGTCACCTCATCCCGCCGCTGGCCCAGAAAGGCTTCCAGCTTGGGGTTGATGGCGATTGCGCGGTCCACGTTCGGATCTGACCCTTTCCGGTAAGCCCCCAGCCGGATCAGTTCCTCCATGTCCGAAAAAATGGACATGAGTTCCCGCGCCCGAGACAGGGTGGGCCGGACTTCATCCGGCACGCATCCTGGCATGGTCCGCGAGATGGACCGGAGCACATTGACGGCCGGGTAACGTCCCCGTTCGGCAATGCCGCGCTCCATCACAATGTGACCATCAAGAATACCGCGTACGGCATCCGCGATGGGCTCATTGTGATCATCACCTTCCACCAAAACGGTAAATAGACCGGTAATGGAACCCGAGTTTGGTTTACCAGGTCCTGCACGTTCCAATAAACGTGGCAATTCCGTGAACACGGTGGGCGGATAGCCCTTGGCAGTCGGCGGCTCGCCAATTGCCAGGCCGATCTCGCGCTGCGCCATGGCAAAGCGGGTCAGCGAGTCCATCATGCACAGGACACGCTTGCCGGAATCGCGGAAATATTCAGAGAGCGCCATGGAGATATAGCAGGCCTGCCGCCGCATCAGCGCCGCCTCGTCAGATGTGGCCACAACCACTACGGCGCGTTTCAGGCCTTCTTCACCCAGATATTCCTGGATGAACTCATGAACCTCGCGGCCACGCTCACCGATCAGCCCGATAATGGAGACATCGACATCGGTATTGCGCGCCAGCATCGACATCAGCACCGATTTGCCAACGCCCGACCCGGCAAAGATGCCCATGCGCTGGCCTTCGCACATGGTCGTAAAGGTATTGAGGCACCGCACACCCAATTCGATGGGGTCACCCACCCGCGTGCGGTCATGGGCTGCCAGCGGCGACTGGCGTAGGGGATAGGATTTTGCTCCGCGCGCCAAAGGCCCTTTGCCGTCAATCGGCTCGCCATTGGCATTGACCACCCGGCCCAGCCAGGAATCGGATGGATTGACCGAGCCATCATGGCGCCGGAACACCGCCTTGCAGCCCAGCCGCACGCCGCGCAATTCGCCAAAAGGCAGGCATAGTGCATGTCCGTCGCGGAAACCGATAATTTCGGCGGCGAGGCTTTCGCCACCACTGGCCTCGATGACCACACGCCCACCAACGCGCAATTCGCGCACCGGCCCGATCACTTCGATGAGCAGCCCCTGAACGGATTTCACCCGCCCAAAGACTTCAACCTCTTCAATGGCATCGATGGCCGAGATCAGAGCTTTCATCAATTCGCCGCCATTTCGCGTTCCGATGTGTTAACGCTCAAGGCGAGCTTTGCCATGATTATGGTTTCCGCTCGACATGGCCCAGAGCCCATCACGAATCAGAATGTAACTTATCGTTAACTTAAAAGCTTTATGGCATGGAGGATTGGCGAAATCCGCCCCTTGCCACACATGTGGCCAAAACCCTCCCATTTGCCACAATTGCTTGAGTCCCAAGAATCACTTGGAACGCCTTCTTAATGTTTTACATTAAGATTTTTTTCGTGCTTTTATATAGAATTTTCAATGAGTTAATATTAATTCACCCTAACGCTCTTTGCGTATTGCGGATCAGAATTAAACTTTGTTAACTAGTTGCGCTTAGGCTTTGATCATATCCAGTAGGGTTGGAGCGATAGAGGCAATTGGCCTGCCTCTCGCAGGTTCCAGCAGGAACGAATGACAAGGGGATTATAATGCGGGTACTCCTTATTGAGGACGATAGCGCAACAGCGCAGAGCATCGAGTTGATGCTCAAGTCCGAGAGCTTCAACGTCTACACCACCGATCTCGGTGAAGAAGGCGTCGACCTCGGCAAACTGTACGATTACGACATCATCCTTCTGGACCTCAATCTGCCGGACATGAGCGGATATGAAGTCCTGCGGACGCTGCGCGTCGCCAAGGTCCAGACGCCGATCCTGATCCTCTCGGGTCTGGCCGGAATTGAGGACAAGGTGCGTGGCCTCGGCTTCGGTGCCGACGACTACATGACCAAGCCGTTCCACAAGGACGAACTCGTGGCCCGCATCCACGCCATCGTCCGCCGCTCGAAAGGCCATGCGCAATCGGTCATCTCGACCGGCGATCTCATGGTCAATCTCGACACCAAGACCGTCGAAGTGCAGAACGCTCGCGTTCACCTGACGGGCAAGGAATACCAGATGCTGGAGCTGCTTTCGCTCCGCAAGGGCACGACCCTGACCAAGGAAATGTTCCTCAACCACCTTTATGGTGGCATGGACGAGCCGGAACTGAAGATCATCGACGTCTTCATCTGCAAGCTGCGCAAGAAGCTCAGCGTTGCCACCGGCGGCAAGAATTACATCGAAACCGTCTGGGGCCGCGGCTATGTGCTGCGCGAGCCCGACGAAAGCGAAGTCTACAACGAGAACGTGGCCTGATCCGCATCGGCCCGCTCAACGGATTTCCAACCCCGCGCCAAAAGCGCGGGGTTTTCGTTTTGCAGGAAAAGCTGACATCAAGAGGCGTCGAGACGCGCCGCCGACAAAACCGGCACGGCAACGTCGCCGATAATGGAGTCATGAAAGCGGGTGTTTCGTCACGCCGGGGCAACAACGCGCGATTGGCTTAACAACAGAACGGCGCTGGCCTTGTTCTTTAAGCGGCTTCAGACGCCACCAGCTCGAACTTGGCTTCCAGAATGGCGCGATCAAACGGCTTCATCATATAATCGTCCGCACCAGCCTTCAGCGCCAGGGCAATGGCGCCAATGTCATTTTCGACTGTGCAGTAAATGACGCGCGGCTTCTCGCCGCCGACATAGGCGCGCAGCAGCTTGAGAAATTCCAGCCCGCTCATGATCGGCATGTGCCAGTCGAGCAGAATGGCATCAGGCATCTGCTGGCGGCACTTGTCGATGGCTTCCTGCCCATCTTCGGCTTCGTCCACGATATAGTCGATATCTTCCAGAATGCGCCGCGCGACTTTGCGCACAACGCTGGAATCATCGACGATCAGACAGGTGCGCATGACAGAAAATTCCCGGCAGAGCTTTAGACGCTCTGCCGAATATGCCCTTCAATCATTGGCGAATGGTTATCGAAACGCTTCTATTCTGCCGCTTCTGCCTTGGGCTGCGGAACGGCGGTGAAAAAGAACATGTCGTTCTCCAACCCGATATTGATATCCATATCGGTCATCCGCGCCAAAAGGCCGGTATAGAAGGGCTGAATGCCCCGTGCATCGACGGAGCCTTCCTCGGGAATGCCCGAAAGCAGTCCTGCCGAACCAGATGGCACCAAAGTCTTCTGCCGCTTTTCCGGATCGCTCTTGGAGGTGAATTCAAACTTTTCTTCGCCCGCAGGACCGGTGATCGAGGCCGTGACCACGCCGCCGCGCGGCACCGAGCCGGCAGCGATGAGCAGCATGTTCATGAACAGCTTGGCCTTGTGCTTGGGCAGAAGGATCAGCGGCACATTCCATTCCAGGTCGGCCTTTTCGATCTCGAACAGAATGCGGGCGACGCGCTCGCATTCGCGGGTGTCGATATCGGTGCCCGCCGTCGAGGAGGCGCCATAGGCCAGGCGCGCGAATTCGAGCTTGGCCCGGCTCTGCTTTGCCGCATTGGCAATGAGATCGCGCGCACCCTCGGCCATTTCGCCCTGCGCCGGATCGGCCAGCACTTCGAGCCCATTGCCGATGGCTCCGATCGGGTTGATCAGGTCATGGCACACCCGGGAGCAGAGCATGGCGGCCAGATCGGTTGCCTTGAGCTCGATGATATCGGCCATATTGTCATTCTCCGTACAGCGCCATCAGGCGGCTAGAATCAGTTACTGGGACATTAAAGCGGCTTTTACGGGTGCACTACCGGGTCGACAGGCTTTTGGACAAAACCTGCCAATGCTCCGCGCCGCGCAAAGCGGCGGCATCGGGTGCCAATAGAAACGCTTCCCGGTTGGAAGCCGAATAGAACAGAAACAGCCGCTGCTTATAAAGCGCATAAATATTGGGATCGGCATCGGACACGAAGCCGCGCGCCATGCTCATGGCGCCATGCCCGCCATATTGGGGCGAATAGAGTTCGGGATGGGCGCGGAACACATCACGATTGGCTTCGCTGCTGAAAATCCACACCGCGCCCTGCCATTGCTGTTCCAGCTCTGCCCGCCCACGCAAGGGCGCCGCTTCGGTGAAATAGGAAACCGGGTCCATCCCGCCAATGGCATAGCCGGTCAATGGATCGCTCATGACATAGCTGGTCAGCGACTGCGCCCTGCTCTGCTGCACCATGGCCGGAAAGAGCCCGAAAAGCGGCAAAACAAGGGCGATCATGGTTAAGATTTGTTTAGAGATTTGCTTCATCATCAACCCAATGATCGGCGTGTCTGCGTCCTAATTCTGACGCAACAGACCTTAAGGTCTTCGTAAATTGCGCCATCCCTTGGGAGATCAAAATATGTTCAAGCGCCTCGCCCTGCTCGCAGCGTTTTTGACGGCCCTTCTGGGGCCAACCGCGCCGGCACTGGCTCAGGGGTCGCTCAGCGACACCTATTCGGGCGATGAGCTGGTGGAAAGCGGCCGTGAATTTTTCGGCTCGGCGGCGCAGGGCCTCGCCTCGGTGGTCGAACGCGCGGTCAGCCAGTTCGGCCTGCCCAATGGCTATATCCTCGGCGAAGAAGCCGGTGGCGCGCTGATTATCGGCGCCAAATATGGCGAAGGCACCCTCCACACCCGCAATGCAGGGCAGTTCAAGATTTACTGGCAGGGCCCGTCCATCGGCTTCGATGTCGGCGGCGATGGCTCCAAGGTGATGATGCTCGTCTACAACCTCTCCACCATTCAGGAAATTCTGGGGCGCTATCCGGGCGTGGATGGCTCGGCCTATGTGCTGGGCGGCTTCGGCATGACCGTGACCAAGCGCGCCAATGTGGTGGTGGTGCCTATCCGTTCGGGCGTCGGCGCGCGACTGGGCATCAATGTGGGCTATCTCAACTTTACCAGCGAGCCCACCTGGAACCCCTTCTGACGCTCCCAAGCGATCAATTCTGACGTGAGCCGGAGCCATTGGCTCCGGCTTTGTCGTGACGGAGGCGCCCAAACCGGTTAGGGTTAAAAGCCAGCAAAGATGGCGCCAAGCCCGCTTTGCTGACACCTGGAACCTGGATGGCCGACAGGCGGCACGGATTTGCCGCCGGAGAGATGTTCGATGCTGATCGAGAACATCATGTATTTTGCGCTTGGCCTGCTGGTGGCAGGGCTGGTTGCGCTCGTCATCATGCCCGCTGTGTGGAAACGCGCCGTGCGCCTAACCACCCGCCGCATCGAGGCGGCAACGCCCATCACCATGGCCGAATTCCGCGCTGACAAGGATCAGCTCCGCGCCGAATTCGCTCTCTCCACACGTCGTCTCGAAATGAATGTCGAGGCACTGCGCAAGCGGCTTGCCGAGCAGCTCAGCGACGTTAACCAGAAGCGGACCGATCTTGGCGCGCTCAAGGCAGAGCGGGCAAACCATCTGCAAGTGGTCGGCGAACTTGAAAGCCGCGAGGCCGAGCTGCGCGCCCGTATTCTCGAACTCGAAAAAGAAGCCACGGACCTCGCTCAGCGCCTTCGCATGCGAGAGCGTGAACTCGAGACCCGCAATAGCGAGATCGAGGCCCTGCGTGCATCGTCAAGGGACAGCGACCTGCCCCTTTCCAGCCCCACAGCGCAGGCGGAAACCATTGCTGTCGCCGAAGCCCAGATCGCCCATGCCGAGCATAGCCTCAATGCCCTGCTCACCGAGGCGGACAACACGGGCGCAAATGGCGGGCAATTGCTTGCCGACAAGCTCTCGATGGATGACGCTCTGGGCCTGTTGCAGACCAAAGTCAGCACTGTGGAAACCACGATCCTTGCCGATTGGGAAAGCGAGCGTTTTCAGCCCGACCTGCTACGCGATAGCCTAAGCGACATTGCTGCCAGCGTCAGTCGCCTGGTCTATGCCGAGGAAGAGAAAAAGTCCTCCACCGCCTTTCCCGAGGAAAGCCTGTTCGATCGGGTGCAGCGCTTTGCCGATGATGGCGAGAGCGAGGACCTGCTCCCCGCACCCACCGAGGGTCAGCGCGGATCGGTCTCAGATCGCCTTGCCGCAGTCAGGGAAATCCAGGGCCGCTAAGCAAGCGATCTATTCTGCCTCGATCCGCACGGCCCGCACCAGATCGCCGCTGCTGGCGTCGAACACTGACAACATCACACCGTCTCCAGCACGATAGGTCACCTGAATAGTGCCATCGCTGTTCAGCGCGGAAATCACCTCCGCCCCGGCCGGAATGCTCACCACCTCGGCAATGGCGGGCGGCGGACTGTCGCGCGTCACCCGATAGACAAGCGCAAAGCCAACCGCCATAAAGCCGAGCAACATTATGCCCATCGAAAACGCGAATGAACGGCGGGCTCTTCCCAATGCAGCCTTGGCTTCAGGTGTCCACTCTGTGGCATCGGCCTGCGGCTGGTTCTGATCAGGATTGCTCATGGCTGAAGACACCGATTTCGAATTTGAGGGCGAACCCATTGAGATTTTGGTCGAAGACAGCCTCGCCGGAGGCAGGATCGATGCGGTTCTGGCCAAGGCGCATGACGCGCTCAGCCGCAACCGGATCAAGGACCTGATCCTTGGCGGCGCCGTCACGGTCGACGGCAGGCCGGTTGGCGAACCCAAATACCGGGTGAAAGCGGGCGAGACAATCACTCTTGTCGCCCCGCCCCCCGAAGATCCCGATCCGCAGCCGGAAAACATCCCGCTCGACATTCTTTTTGAGGATGAACACCTCATCGTCATCAACAAGCCGGTCGGCATGGTGGTCCACCCTGCCCCCGGCTCACCCTCGGGCACGCTGGTCAATGCGCTGATCTATCATTGCGGCGATAGCCTCAAGGGCATTGGCGGCGTCAAACGACCCGGCATCGTCCATCGGCTGGACAAGGACACCTCCGGCGTCATGGTCGCCGCCAAGACCGACAAGGCGCATAAACATCTCTCCGAGCAATTTGCCGATCATGGCCGCACCGGACCGCTGCACCGCGCCTATATTGCCTATGCCTGGGGCGCGACCCAATCGGGCATGGGCAGTGTCGATGCGCCGCTAGGCCGCGATCCCGGCAATCGATTGAAACAGACAGTGCTGAAAAGCGGGCGCGAAGCCATCACCCATTATGCGGTGGAAGCGCGCTTCGGCGGCGAAGGCTGGGACATAACCCGCATTCAATGCCAGCTCGAAACCGGCCGCACCCACCAGATCCGCGTCCACATGGCCCATATCGGCCATCCACTGGTTTCCGACCTGCTCTATGCCCCCGGCTTTGCCACCAAGGTCAACAAACTGCCTGAGGACCTGGCAAGTATCGTTAGCAGACTAGGTCGGCAGGCCCTGCATGCCGCAGAGTTGGGATTCGAACATCCTGCAACCGGCGAGGAAATGATGTTCGAGGCCGACCTGCCTGACGATTTGCAGGAACTTCAAGACGCGCTTGAGGATTACAATCGGGCTGTGGCGCGCTAACCATCGCCTTTCTCACACAGACGTGTTTGAACTTTTCAGCGCTTTATCGTATTATGCCGATGAATGAGACGTCGCAGACGGTGAACCTGTACAATTTGTAATGCTTGCGCAGCTTCCGCCTCTTAAATTCATCACATTGCGACCTATATGATGATTACATCTGCCGATGTGCCTTACCGGACTTAGGCAGTTTTTCCGCCCGCGCTATGCGGGGGATGCTTAAAGGGGGTGCGTTCATGGCCCAGACCAATTTGCCAATCCTCTCCGCCGAAGGGGGGCTTAGCCGCTATCTTCAGGAAATCCGCAAGTTCCCCATGTTGGAACCGGATGAAGAATACATGCTGGCCAAGCGTTACAAAGAACATGAAGATCCCGGTGCTGCCCAAAAGCTGATCACCAGCCATTTGCGGCTCGTTGCCAAGATCGCCATGGGCTATCGCGGCTATGGCCTGCCCATTTCCGAAGTGATTTCGGAAGGCAATGTCGGCCTCATGCATGCGGTCAAGCGCTTCGAGCCTGAAAAGGGCTTCCGGCTGGCGACCTATGCCATGTGGTGGATCAGGGCGGCCATTCAGGAATATGTGCTGCGCAGCTGGAGCCTCGTAAAGATCGGCACCACCGCCGCCCAGAAGCGCCTGTTCTTCAACCTGCGCAAGGTAAAGGGCCAGATTGCGGCTCTGGACGACGGCTCGTTGCACCCAGATCAGATCAAGCAGATCGCCACGACGCTCAATGTCACCGAAGCCGATGTGGTGTCGATGAATTCGCGCCTCTCCGGCGACGCCTCGCTCAATTCTCCCATGCGGGCCGACGAAGGCTCCTCTGAATGGCAGGACTGGCTGGTCGACGATACGCCTGACCAGGAAACGACCCTTGGCGAGACCGAGGAATTTTCCGAGCGCATGTCCATGCTGAACTCGGCCATGGATGTGCTCAACGAGCGCGAACGCGCCATTTTTCAGGCCCGCCGCCTGCAGGACAACCCCTCCACGCTTGAGGAATTGGCCCAGCAATACGACGTCAGCCGCGAGCGCATCCGCCAGATCGAAGTCCGCGCCTTTGAAAAGGTACAGGACGCGGTCCGAGAGGCGGCCGGCGCTCACTAAGCGTGAAGTCGCTCCAGCGGAACGGCTACAGGAGCGAGGGCTATGAGGGCGACACTCGAATAGCCAGACCATGCCATCTGGCATACCTGCATAAGACGCACCCCGGTCATCGACCGGGGTGTTTTCATTGCCCGGCCAGAATTTTCCATGCTCTGTCTCAAGAACGAAAGCCGTGGATGAAATCTGATCTCGCTGAATGCGATTTGACATTCATCTCACCCGCCCTACGATGACTATAAGTAGTCAAGAGCGCCCCTATGAACCATCAGACCAAGCTTCCACTGATAGCGAGCGCGGCAGAGGAGGACCTCGCCCCGTCAAAGCGGAAGCAAGGCGGGGTTCCAACGAGTGATGTCGTGGTGTCGGCGCATTTAGGGGACAATTCCGTAGTGTTCCCTGAGCTGATGAGCATTCATGTTCCGAAGCGGTCCGTGGTGGCAGATATCACTTTCGGAAAAGGCGTATTCTGGAAGAATATCGGCAAGAATGACTACGTTTTGCTGGCGAGCGATCTCAAGCTGGGACAGGATTGGACTAGTCTGCCCTACCCCGATAACTCGGTGGATGCAGTGGTCTTTGACCCTCCCTATATGGAGGGCCTATACCGACAAACCACTGCCGCATTGGCCGGGTCCGGCACGCATAGTTCCTTTCAGGAAGCCTATTCCAACGGCAAGACTGAAGAGACAGGAAAGCGCAGAAAATACCATGATGCCGTTCTGGAAGCGTATTTATCCGTGCTTCCTGCCGTTTCAAGGATTTTGAAATCCTCGGGAAAATTCATCGTCAAATGTCAGGATGAAGTTTCGGCGAACAGGCAAAAACTGACCCATGTAGAACTCATATGGGCCTATGAGAGCCGGGGATTTTACTGCAAGGACATATTTGTGGTCGTCAGAAAGAATGCGCCGGTCGTGTCGCGGCTCTTAAAGCAGGAGCACGCCCGCAAAAATCATTCGTACTTCCTGGTTTTTGAGCGTCAGGACCATCTCAAGAAAATTCAGTACAGCAATTTCTCCGACTGGCTACGCGAGTAAGCCGATTTGATCGTCCAGTAGCTCTGCTAATCCAACATGCCAGTCGCTGGATAGCGGCCATGTGATCCTTTCAAGCGTTGAAAGCAGATATGGCCTATCGCCTTCTGCGTATTTTTTGCTTGTTGTGGATCTGCAATCAACATTGCGCTTATAGGCGTAATTCCATTCACCCGTGAACGGAAAGAGTGGAACCGCCAAAATGTCGTAATCGCCCCTCGCATAGCAAGTGGTGACATATCTCGACCCATTCTCAAGCATGACCAGCCGAGCGTCAGACGCGTCATTTTGAACGTCAGCCTGCAACAGGCCGGTCGTCAGGCTGCGCACTATACTATTGGTCTGAATCGACTTTAATTGAATACGATATAGCCGACCATTGGATATGATTGTTCGATCAGATTTGTTGAACTTCCGATCGTGATCGTTATGTCTGTGAATGTGATCCGGTAGAATGCCGCTGTAAAATGCCGGAATGTGCTTCTCGAACATCTCTTCGGCAATATAGCCAAGAATCATCCCGCGAAGGCTGGGCGCTCGCTTTATCGAAGCAACCAGATCCTCCGGCGGCACAGCATCAATTATGCTCATCACGCGATCCCTGGCAGCAATGGCCTCTGGGTCGTTGCGATCAAGCCTGGATCGGGTACTAGGCGCCATCAGGCCCCCGGGCGCTAAGGAGATTTAAGGGGTCCAGATCGAGAGCGTCTGCGATCTTTTCGAGCGTTCCCAACGTTATATTTCTTTCTGACCGCTCGATCCCGCCAATATAGGTTCGGTGCAGGCCGCATCTATCCGCAAGGTCATCCTGGGACAGATTTTTCAACTGCCTATAAAGTCTCAAATTTTGAGACAGGGCGTGGCGAAGGGGCGATTTCATGGCGCGACGATAGCTGTAGCGCTACTTATAATGCGACAGACTATGAGTATCGATTTCAGATTATGTTATATATGAGGTAGGAAGCGCGGAAACGCTGGGCACTTGCCCTTGTAACGCCCCATTGCGGGCCTTACATTCGCCCCTAATAAACGGCGTCCCTCGCCGCCTCTCCGGGACAGGATTGATGAACGGAAATTTCCGCAACTTTGCCATCTGGCTGGTTATTCTCTTTATGCTGATGGGCCTGTTTCAGGTCTTCCAGTCTTCGACACGCTCTGTCTCTGTTGCAGAGAAAAGCTATAGCCAGTTCGTTTCCGACATTGATTCAGGCCGCGTCACCAGCGTGACCATCACCAATGATGTCGTGTCCGGCCAGCTCAACGATGGCACGCGGTTTGAAACCATCATCCCGCAGGGCGCCGATCTCATCACCAAACTCGAAAACCGCAATGTGAGCATCACTGCCCGCGCCCCGGAATCGAGCCCGTTTTGGTCGATCCTGCTGTCGAGCTGGTTGCCCTTCATCGTCATTATCGGCGTGTGGTTCTTCTTTATCCGCCAGATGCAGGGCGGTGGCCGCGGCGGCGCAATGGGCTTTGGCAAATCACGCGCCAAGCTGCTCACCGAAACGCAGGGCAAGATCACCTTCGAGGACGTTGCCGGCGTCGATGAAGCCAAGCAGGATTTGGAAGAAATCGTCGAATTCCTGCGCGATCCCGGCAAATTCCAGCGTCTCGGCGGCAAGATTCCGCGCGGCGTGCTGCTGGTCGGCCCTCCCGGTACCGGTAAGACACTTCTCGCCCGCTCCGTCGCTGGCGAAGCCAATGTGCCCTTCTTCACCATTTCGGGCTCCGACTTCGTGGAAATGTTCGTCGGCGTCGGCGCATCGCGCGTCCGCGACATGTTCGAGCAGGCCAAGAAGAACGCGCCCTGCATCATCTTCATCGACGAAATCGACGCCGTCGGTCGCCAGCGCGGCGCAGGGCTCGGTGGCGGTAACGACGAACGCGAGCAGACGCTGAACCAGCTGCTGGTCGAAATGGACGGCTTTGAAGCCAATGAGGGCATTATCCTCATCGCGGCCACCAACCGCCCTGACGTTCTGGACCCGGCCCTGCTGCGTCCCGGCCGCTTCGACCGTCAGGTCGTCGTGCCGAACCCGGACGTTTCCGGCCGCGAAAAGGTGCTCAAGGTCCATGTCCGCAAGGTGCCGCTGGCACCCGATGTTGACCTCAAGGTTCTGGCGCGCGGCACGCCCGGTTTCTCCGGCGCCGATCTGATGAATCTCGTCAACGAAGCGGCCTTGATGGCGGCGCGCAAGAACAAGCGTTTCGTCACCCATCAGGAATTTGAAGACGCCAAGGACAAGATCATGATGGGCGCCGAGCGCCGCACCATGGCCATGACCGATGACGAAAAGAAGCTGACCGCCTATCACGAAGCCGGTCACGCCATCATCGCGCTCAAGGTCGCTGGCATCGATCCGATCCACAAGGCCACCATCATCCCGCGCGGTCGCGCATTGGGCATGGTGATGACCCTGCCCGAGAGCGATTCCTACTCGTTCAGCCGTGAAAAGGCGCTTGCCCGTCTCACCATGCTGTTCGGTGGCCGCGAAGCCGAAATCATCAAATTCGGCCCGGAAAAGGTCACCTCCGGTGCGTCCGGCGATATTCAGATGGCAACCAGCCTCGCCCGTTCCATGGTCATGGAATGGGGCATGAGCGAAAAGCTTGGCCGCGTGCGTTACAAGTCCAATGATCAGGAAGTGTTCCTCGGTCATTCGGTGACGCAGAGCCAGCACATGTCGGACGATACGGCGCGCCTTATCGATCAGGAAGTGCGCAAGCTGATCGAGGAAGGCGAAGCCTCGGCCCGCAATGTGCTGACCACCTATCATGACCAGTGGGAAGCCATTGCCCAGGCACTGCTCGAATATGAGACGCTGACCGGCGACGAATTGCGCGCCCTTATGGATGGCAAGCAGCCAGTGCGCCCGGACGATAACGGCACCTCGGCCCCCAAGGCGACCGGTGTGCCCACTGCGGGCAAGTCGACCAAAAAGCGCCCCGATGCGCCGCCCGAAGCCGGCATGGAGCCGCAGCCCGAAAGCTGAGACCAGCCGTAATCACGATCAGGGGTCACCTCAGGGTGGCCCCTTTCTCTTTGCGCAGAGCTGCTTTATTGCATCGCAAAGTGGTATTGATAAAAGCACACCATTCAAGCAGGGGATTTGGCGATGGTCCGCAAATATTTCGGTACTGACGGCATTCGCGGTCTTGCCAATGGCGACAAGCTGACCCCCGAACTGGCCCTCAAGATCGGTATGGCGGCGGGCACCAAATTCGTGCGCGGCGAACATCGCAATCGCGTGGTGATCGGCAAGGACACACGCCGCTCCGGCTATATGATCGAGAGCGCGTTGACAGCCGGCTTCACGGCCGTAGGCATGGATGTCTATCTGCTCGGCCCCATGCCGACCCCCGCCGTTGCCATGCTGACCCGCTCGCTGCGCGCCGATCTGGGCGTCATGATCTCCGCCTCGCACAACCCCTATGACGACAACGGCATCAAGCTGTTCCGGCCTGATGGGTACAAGCTGTCGGACGAACTCGAATTTGAGATCGAAAGCCTTATCGACAGCGATATGACGCGCCATCTCGCACAGGGTCGCGGGATTGGTCGCGCCCACCGCGATGAGGAAGCGCGCACCCGCTATATCGAATATGCAAAGCGTACCCTGCCGCGCAATATCGACCTGGCCGGACTGCGCATCGTGCTCGATTGTGCCAATGGCGCCGCTTACAAGGTCGCCCCGATCGCCCTCTGGGAGCTGGGCGCAGAGGTTTTCACCATCGGCGCCGAACCCGATGGCTTCAATATCAACCACAAGGTTGGCTCCACCGCCCCCGAAGCCGTTGCGGCCAAGGTCAAGGAAGTGCGCGCCGATATCGGTATCGCGCTGGATGGCGACGCCGACCGCGTCATCATCGTCGATGAAAAGGGCAATGTGGTCGATGGCGATCAGTTGATGGCCGTGATCGCCGAAAGCTGGCTGGAGCGGGACATGCTCACCGGCGGCGGCATCGTTGCCACCATCATGAGCAATCTCGGCCTCGAACGACACCTGACCAGCCTTGGCCTGACGCTGGAACGCACCAAGGTGGGCGACCGCTATGTGCTCGAAGCCATGCGCGAAAAAGGCTTCAATGTCGGGGGCGAGCAATCGGGCCACATCATCCTGTCCGATTTCACCACCACGGGCGACGGCCTTGTTGCCGCATTGCAATTGCTCGGCGTGCTCAAGCAGAAGGGCGTTCCAGTCTCCGAAATCTGCGCCCGCTTCCAGAAAGTGCCGCAGCTTCTGCGCAGCGTGAAATTCAAATCCGGCAAGCCGCTGGAGCACAAGCTGGTCGTTGAAGCGATTGCCGATGGCGAGGCCATGCTGGGCAGTGGCGGACGCCTCGTGGTGCGCGCTTCGGGCACCGAACCGGTCATCCGCGTCATGGGCGAGGCCGATGACGCTCAATTGGTCGAACAGGTCGTCGCCCAGGTCGAACGCGCCATTCGGGACATTGCCTGAGCAGCGCAGCCGCCCAAATCATCAACAAAATACTAACAGTCAAAATACATAAATACTTTAGTAATCATTACAGCAAGTACGTTATTAGGGTTAAATTCTTAGGTTAAGTGGGCCTTAAGAAGTTTTCGAGATATTGGCTGCAATCGACTGGTGTCGTGGCAACCAAAGGAATTACCCATGCGCAAGCTCACCCTCGCCGTGGCGGCGGCAGGAGCCGCTCTCGTCGGACAGGCAATTGCCGCCGACATGCCCTATTACCCACCCATTATTGAAATCCCCGATGTCGACTATGGCTATACCGGCTCCTTCTACCTGCGCGGCAGCGCTGGCTTGAACGCCATGTGGGCCAGGCGCGTGGACCACCCGACAGCAGCTCCAATCTCGGTTTTTGACGTCGATGGTTTTGGCTATGGCTATTCTTATGGTGTAGGCGCTGGCTACGAGACCGGAACCGGTCTCCGTTTTGACGTCACTGTTGACCGCGTCCACAATGATGGCATGAGCATCACAGTGCCCGCACCTGCAACAACGGGGCCTGTCCAAGGAACTCATACACTCAACTTGCGCTCGACCGTGGTCCTCGCCAACGCCTACTATGACGTGGGCTTCGGCGACGGCTATAGCGCTGCTGGTGGCCCCTTTGCCTATGTTGGAGCTGGCGCTGGCATTGCCTTCAATGACATGGTTGCTACGCCTCCAGCGGGCGCACCTGCCGACACTTGGGGCGAAAATACCAGCTTCGCAGCCGCAGGTATGGCCGGTCTTGGCTACGACTTTGGCGCATTCACCGCCGACTTGGGTTACCGCGCACTTTATATCAATCGTATCGAGAACACCGCGACAACCCACGACTATTCCATCGCTAACAACTGGATCCACGAAGTACGCGGCACTGTCCGCTACCGCTTCAACTGATCCACACGTGGCGGAGAGCCACATCCGCCAGACAAAATCAAAAGCCGGTGTCATCAGACACCGGCTTTTCTATCATTTGCGCCTAGATCATTTCACTTTTGATCTGAACTGCCCCCAATCTCGATCGTCACCCCGGCGAAGGCCGGGGCCTATCACGAGATCGGGAGATGGACCCCGGCCTTCGCCGGGGTGACAGTCGTGGGTGATGCAATTTCGGCGTGAAACGCTCTAAGCATTCGATGCAGTGCCTTTCTGGATCAAGCCAAGGACCGCCTAGGTGCCACCGGCTCCAACGGGCCCCTCCCCCTCCTTCAGGGGGAGGTTGGGTGGGGGTGAAGCCTAATAACTTTACAGCTATCCCGCTCAGCAATCACGCGACCTTGCGGATCAGCCCATTTTCAAACGCTGCCAAAGGCATTGGGCGTCCGAAATAGAACCCCTGAAACTCTTCGCAGCCGCCTTCGCGCAGGAAGGCGAACTGTTCGGCGGTTTCCACCCCCTCCGCCAGTACCGACAGGTCGAGATCGCGCCCGAGCTGGATAATGCTGCGCGCCAGCGAAGCACTACGCTCGTTTTCGGTGACTTCCTGCACAAAGCTGCGGTCGATCTTGAGCTGGGTCAGCGGCAAGCGCCGCAGATAGCCGAGCGAGGAATAGCCGGTGCCGAAATCGTCCAGCGCCATACCGACGCCGATCCCGCGCAAAATCTGCATCTTGGCCGCAACCAGATCCGTATTGGTCACCATGACGCTTTCGGTGACTTCCAGTTTCAGCAGCGCCGGGTCGATCGAAAACGTGTCGATCACATGCAGCACCGATTGCTCGAAATCTTCATCGAGAAACTGGCTGGCACTGACATTGACCGAGAGCGCCAGCTGCGCCAGATCGGCATTGGAGCGCCATCTCACCAGCGTCTGACAGGCCGTCTCCAGCACCCAATGGCCAATCTCGCGCATCAGGCCAGCGTCCTCGGCCAGCGGAATGAATTCTCCGGGCGATACATAGCCCCGGATGGGATGTTTCCAGCGCAACAGCGCTTCCGCGCCGATAATCCGGCCGCTGCGATCCACCTGCGGCTGGTAGAACAATTCAAACTGCCGGTTCCACAGCGCCGACTTCAACTCCTGCCCCGCCCGCCCGGGCCTCTCCACCTGCATCTGGAAGGCGAAGATACATCCCGCCAGGATCAGCGTCGCTACCACCGCGTTCAGCACCGCGCCATAGACGCGGATTTCATCACCGATCGGCGTGGCAAAGGGCAGGGCAATACTGGTGCTGGCCAATAGAACGAAGCTGGCAAGCGACAGGCCGATCAACACCAATTGCGTTTTGGAAGGCCGGTGCTTGAAATGCAGATAGCCGAGCAAAGCCAGCGGCAAGAGGAAAATATGGGAGACCCTTGGCACGTCTGCGCTGGGCACGTCGAACAGCAGGCAGAGTTCCGCGATGAAAGACAGGAACACCACCTGCGTCAGCAGAATGGCCATGGTCAATTTGCCATTTCGGGCCAGGGCCCAACTGGCAAAGGACACACCTGCGAGCACCAGCTGCGAGATAACCAATACAGCATGGCCCTGCGTCACGAAAAACAGCGACCAGAACAGACTCAACCCGGCGATAACCAGCGCGACCCATTGATAGGCCAGCGCGAAGCGCCTGGAATATTGGGTCTGCTGTGCAGATGCCTGTTGGGGCTTGGGGTCAGCCAAAAGGATCACGCGCTTTCAAATCTCAAAAACGATGAGAACAGGAATGCAACAATATCGACAGCAAGTGTTTAATATAAGGTATTTTAGACGCCGCTCATTTCATTGATACGGCTTGCGATCCATTGCAATCAAGGCAGAAATCCTCGCCCTGTATTCTTCCAGTACCGGCCCATCACGGTTGGTGCCCGTTGGGGGGAGGGTAAGATCGCCGACAATTTGTGCCGGGCGCCCCGCCAGAACAATGACCCGGTCAGCCAGTTGCGCGGCATCTTCCATATCATGGGTGACCAGAACAATGCCTGCTCTGGTCTGGACAATCACCCGCGCCAAAAGCGCGCGCATTTCCGCCGCCAACATGGCATCCAGCGAAACAAAGGGCTCATCGAGCAGCAGCAGGCCGCCCCGTGCCGCCATGGCCCGCGCCAGCGCCACCCGCCTCTGCATGCCGCCGGACAATTGCGCCGGGAAATCGTCGCCCCGCCCGCCCAACTCAACCGCCGCAAGCAGATCGTCAGCCGCCTGCGCGCTCATTTCGGGATCAGCAATGCGCACATTCTCGCGCGCCGCCAGCCAAGGCAGAAGCCTGGCATCCTGAAACACGAAGCCCGGCGGCGGCGCATCTCTTGCATCTCGCCCGTCAAGCAGCACATGCCCGGAAAATTGCCCGTCAATGCCACCGATCAGCCGCAAAAGACTGGATTTCCCGATTCCTGACGGACCCAGAATTGCGACGACGCTGCCCGGCTCGATCTCCAGCCTGAAGCCTGAAAAAAGCGGCTCGCTCGCGCCAAAGCGCTTGTCCTCAATATTGACGCTCAGGCGCGGCGCCATGCCAGAGCCCTCCTCTCGAGCGGTCTGAGCACGCCATATTCAAAGACCAGTACCACCAGAATGAAGCTGGTCGTGTAAGCCAGAATGCCGGTGACATCGAAAAACTGGAACATGACGCTGACCCGATAGCCCACGCCGCCATCGCTGCCGAGCACTTCAAACACCAGCACGATCTTCCAGATCAGTGACAACCCGGTGCGCGCCGCAGCCAGAATGAAAGGCAGCAATTGCGGCGAATAGATCAGCCGCAGCCGGCGCCAGAAAGAGAGGCGCAGCGCATCAGCAAGCTCTTCATATTCGGCTCCGAAACTGCGCACCCCCTCACGAATGGTGACGATGACCAGCGGTGCCTTGTTGATGACCACAGCGGCGACCAGCGCCGTCTCGGTCAATCCCAGCCAGATATAGAGCACGATGGCGACAACGATGGCCGGCAGGTTGAGCCCCACAATCAGCCAGCCTGAAAACAGCCGGTCGGCCCAGTCCTGTCGCCCCAGAAAAATGCCCAATGCCACGCCCAGAACCATGGCGATGACGAAAGCGAGCACGGCCCGCCACAGCGTTTTGCCTAGATCGGCCAGCAGCCGCCCTTCGCTCGCCAGAAGCCAGATTTGCTCTGTTACGGCAATGGGCGAGGGAAACAGGCGATGGGCAAAGACCATCGCCAGCGCCTGCCAGAGCACGAGCAATAAAGGCAGTGAGACAATCTCCCACCCGATTGCCCTGCGCTCCGGTCCTTGCGCGCCTATTTTCCATACCCTTCCCAAAAGGTGCCGGGAGCCAATTGCGTCTGCTCGCCAACCACATCGGGTCCACCGAATTCGGCCAGAAGCGCAAAGGCCTGTTCCGCCAATAGCGTGTCCTCGGGGTCGTAATGCCCGACAATTCCGGCGCGGTAACCGTCGCGCAATTCGGCAAACAGAACCGGGTCGCTCGCGGCCCCCATAATGTCGCGCAACCCGTCCCAGATGGCGTCATCGTGCAGAAGCGTGGCTTTGGTCTCAAAGGACGCATCCAGAAAACGGATCAGTGCCGCCTCTTTGCCCGCCCCATTCGGCGCGCTGACCGTCCAGCCCAACAGCGGCGGCGGCGCCGACAGGCCGAGACCTTCAAACATGGCGCCAACCGAGATGACTTCCCGCATGCCCGCCGCCTTGGCCCGCGCATTCCAATGCCAGAAATTCAGCCCAGCATCGACGCCGCCCGAAGACAAAAGTTCATTGATCAGTGGCGGAGCGCCAAAGCGGGCTTCGGCCTCATCGGTAAGCACAGCCCCGGCCTGCGCCGCATAATAGGCCTGCAAAACCACCCAGCTCTTGTCCACCGGCCCCCCGGCAACGCCGATGACCTTGCCGGAAAGGTCCAGAACGGTCTCGATCTCGCTATCGGCTGCAACAAACAGCCCGCCCACGGCCAGCGAATGCGGCACCATGGTAAAATCGCTGCCTTGCGCCCGCTGCGCCGACACCCAGGTGAAATCGGACAGGATCACATCCACCGCCCCGGCTTGCAGCGCGATCTGCCCCGCACGGCTATCGGCAAGCGGGCGGATGTCCAGCGCCACCCCATGCTTTTCGTCCAGCCCCAAAGCGCGGATGGCTTCGATTTCCCACAGCGCTGTCCCGCTTTCCTGCAGGCCAAGCACAAGTGTGTCCTGAGCGGGAACGGCAAAAGCCATCCCGCCCAGCATCAGGCTCGCAGCCAGAATGCGCTTCAACATTGGCTGTCCTTACGCGCCTTTGACGCGCCAGATGACATCGCCCACATCGTCCGCCATCAACACCGCACCATCGCTGGCCAGCGCGACGCCCACGGGGCGACCGTAGGAATAGTTCTCGTCCGGCGACAGGAAATCCTTGAGGATTTCGCGCGGCATGCCGACCGGCTTGCCATTCTGGAATTCAACGAATGCCAGCTTGTAGCCGGAAAGCGTCGAGCGGTTCCACGAGCCGTGCTGCCCGATGGCCATGCCCTGCGGGAACCCGGGCAATGTGCCCTCGGGCAACCAGCAAAGTCCGAGCGAGGCCGTATGCCCACCCAGCGCATAATCGGGTTGCAGGGCTGAGGCCACCTTGGCAGCATCCTGCGGCACGCGATCGTCGACCACCCGGTTCCAATAGCAATAGGGCCAGCCGTAAAAGCCGCCATCCACCACCGAGGTCAGGTAATCGGGCGGGGTTTCATCGCCCAGCCCGTCGCGCTCGTTCACCACAGTCCAGAGCTGCCCGCCTTCTGGCTCCCATGCCATGCCCACCGGATTGCGCAGGCCGGAGCCAAAAATGCGCGACTGGCCGGTCGTGAGGTCAAGTTCATGGATACAGGCGCGGTTTTCTTCGGCCGCCATGCCCTCATCTGCAATATTGCTGAGCGAGCCCACCGCCACGTAAAGCTTGGTGCCGTCTTTCGACGCGATGAGGTTGCGCGTCCAGTGCCCGCCGGGGATCAGATCCATCAGCTTCCTGCCCGGCGTCGTGATCTTGGTCGTGCCCTGTTCATAAGGATAGGCCAGGACCGCGTCGGAGGCCCCGACATAGAGCGTGTCGCCAATCAGCGCGATGCCAAACGGCTGGCGCACATTCTCGATCAGGGTATGGCGTTCCTCGGCCACGCCATCGCCATCGGCGTCGCGCAGCAGGGTCACGCGATTGGCGCTGACACCGCGCGCACGGGCCCGCTTCATCGTCGCGCTCATGGCATGATCGAACAGCGAAGAGGGCTTGCCGTCCTCGCCCATGGATTCAGCCACCAGCACATCACCATTGGGCAGGACATAGATATTGCGCGGATGAATGAGATCGCGGGCAAAGGCATTGACCGCAAGACCAGCGGCAGGCGTCGGCTGATGATTGCCTTCCCAGCCCTTGGCGGTCGGCATTTTCAGCGTTGGAATCTTGCCCTGCGGCTTGGCTCCGGGAATGGCCGGCGTCGTGCCATAGGCGGGCGACTTCGGACCATCACCGGAATGACGAACGGCGACGGCAATTCCGCCGATAAGGGCAACAAGGCGGGCAAACAGCGAGGATTCGGCCATGAAACGGTCTCAAACATACGGGGCACAAACGGAGAGACCTTTACGCTAATGCCATAAGACGCCGAGGGCCAGAGCGGCCCTCGGAAATAGCGACGAAAAATCACATAAATCGCCAGACCAGACGCGCTATTCGCGGCCCTTCCACATCAGAAGGCGCATGGCATTGGCAGTGACCAACACTGTTGCCCCTGTATCGGCGAGAATAGCGGGCCATAATCCGGTGATACCGATAATGGTCGTCACCAGAAACACCGCCTTCAAACCCAGCGCGATGGTGATGTTCTGGCCGATATTGGCCATCGTGGCCCGCGACAGCACCATCATATTGGCGATGTCGATCACCCTTCCATGCAGCACTGCGGCATCGGCGGTTTCGAGCGCAACGTCTGTGCCCCCGCCCATGGCGATACCGATATCGGCAGCGGCTAGCGCCGGAGCGTCATTGATACCGTCGCCCACCTTGGCAACCTTGCGGCCAGATGCCTTGAGTTCGCCAACGATGCGCTGCTTGTCTTCGGGCAAGAGCTCGGCACGTGGCTCAATGCCCAGACCTGCGGCAACGGCCTTGGCCGTACGGGCATTATCGCCCGTCAACATCACGATGTCGGCCCCCAGTTCCTTGAGCATATCGAGACCTTGGCTGGCATCGGCGCGCGGCTCGTCCCGCATTGCAATCAGGCCCGCAATCTCCTGCCCGGCGACCAGCACGGAAACCGTCTTGCCCTCATCATTGAGAGCTTCGATCTGCCGCTTCAGGTCATCGCCAAGGCCCGCCCGCTGTGCGGCAGCCTTGGGCGAACCCAGGAACAACTCAACACCGTCAAGAACACCCACGACGCCCTTGCCACCGACCGCACCGGCATTTTGAGCCGCCACCGGCTCGATACCGTCTGCCTTGGCCCGCCCGAGAATGGCCACAGCCAAAGGATGGCTCGATCCCACTTCGAGCGCCGCCGAAAGCCGCAGAACCTCGGCCTCGCTCTTGCCCACACCGACGACATCGGTCACCTGCGGACGGCCTTCTGTTAGCGTGCCCGTTTTGTCGAGCGCGACCATATCGATCTTGCCAAGTTGCTCCAGCACCGCGCCGCCCTTCATGAGCAGGCCCCGCCGCGCCCCAGCCGAGAGAGCTGCCGCAATAGCTGCAGGCGTAGAAATAACCAGTGCGCAGGGACAACCGATAAGCAGGATGGCAAGGCCCTTGTAAATCCACTCATCCCAGGACGCTCCAAGAGCGAGCGGAGGCAGCACGGCAATCAGGAGAGCGACGATCATCACGCCCGGCGTGTAATATCTCGAGAAGCGGTCGATGAACCGCTCTGTCGGCGCTTTGGATTCCTGCGCTTCTTCCACCAGAGCCACGATGCGGGCAATGGTATTGTCAGCAGCAGCAGCGGTAACCCGCACCCTGAGCGCACCATCCTGATTGATGGTACCCGCATAAATGCTGTCACCCGCGCTCTTGCGCTTGGGCACGGATTCCCCCGTCACCGGCGCTTCATCCACCGCGCTTTCGCCGGAAACAACCTCGCCATCTGCAGGCACCCGATCGCCGGGGCGCACCAGCACAATGTCACCAACAGCCAGCGTTTCGGCCGGTATTTCAGTAACTTTACCGTCGATTTCTCGCAATGCCGTGCGCGGCACAAGATTGGCCAGCGCTTTGATACTGGCGCGGGCACGCCCGGTGGCCAGACCTTCGAGCAACTCGCCCACTAGGAACAGCAGCACGACAATGGCCGCTTCTTCCGACGCATTGATGAACACGGCGCCGACAGCCGCTACCGTCATCAGGGTTTCGATGGAGAATGGGCTGCCATTGATAGCGCCCATGAAGGCCCGGCGGGCGATCGGCACGAGGCCAACCAGCATGGCTGCCGTGAACAACCATTGCTCCCATTGCGGCAGCAATTGCCCGGCAATGAATGCGACAGCCACGGCGACACCACACAGAATGGTCAGTCGCGCCTTGCCACTCTGCCACCATGGGCCATCGATTGGCCCATGATCATGTCCATGCATGCCTTCCAGCGGGTCTTTGTCATGATGCCCGTGGTCATGCCCGTCATGATCATGGTGATCATAGGCTTTAACAGAAGCCGGATCGACCGTTTCATGTGCGGCAAGCGCGCTGGTCTTGTAGCCAAGGCTGCTGACTTTCTTCATCAGCCCCTTCAGATCGGCGCCGCTATGGCTGACAGTCATCGTGCCCGCAACCACCGAAACGGCGACATCTTCAACACCGGGCAGACGCCGCACGGCTGTATCGATTTTTGCAGCGCAGGAGGCGCAATCCATACCCTCCACACGAAAACGCGCGCTGTTGTGATCTTCGCTCATCACCGGCTCCTTGATTTCTCTGACAACCGGCGTACATCCTCTAGTGACTAGAGGAGCAAGCGAAATGCGGACACAAAATCTCACCATTGGCAATGTGTCGCAGGCCAGCGGCGTCAAGGTGCCGACCATTCGATATTACGAGCAGGTCGGACTGATGCCGGTGCCCCCGCGCACCGAGGGTAATCGTCGCACCTATGACCGTGCCGATCTCGACCGGCTGACCTTCATCCGCCATTCGCGCGAACTCGGTTTCGAGCTTGATGAGATCCGCACGCTGCTCACCTTGCAGGACCAGCCAAATCAATCCTGCCAGCAGGCCGACAGCATCGCGCAGGCGCATCTGGTCGAAGTAAAGCAGAAGATAGCCAGCCTCACCGCCCTCCAAAAAGAGCTGGAACGCATGGTGGAAGGCTGCTCGCATGGGCGGGTCGAAACCTGTCAGGTTATCGAAATCCTCGCCGACCATGGCAAATGCCACCACCACAACCACGCCAATTGAGGCGTTTCGGTGCAACAAAGGCGCCGTCATACCAGTCAGACAAATGCTGCTCGGCCACAATCCCGACCAGATGTCGTTTGACGAACAGACCAGCCGCGCTCAATAAGCTCAGCATCACATTGCACAGGAACTAGAATGACGACTTCAGACCAGCCCGGCGACAAGCGTCGCCCTCGTCTTCTAGGCCCGGCAGTGCCCTCTCGATCGTCGCTCATTCCCCCGCTTTGGGCGGCCCGCTGGATCATCCTGCTGATCGTGCTGATCAGCATCTACTTCTTCCACGGCTTTCTGGTTCCGGTGCTGGCCGCCCTGATCATCGGCTTCGCCAGCTGGCCGCTTTACCGCCATGTCCTGCAACTGGTCGGCGGCAATCGAACCCTTGGTGCAAGCCTCATGATCGCGGCCATTGTGCTGTTTCTGGTCGTGCCCGCATTGTTCATTGGCGGCTATGCCGTGCAGGAAGTGCGCATGCTCTATCAATGGGCGCTGGCCACCAATAGCCTGGGCGCACCGGAGCCGGAATGGTTCTCAACCCTGCCGATAGGCGGGGACTGGGCCAGCGAGGTCTGGCGCGAACGCATTGGTCGGCCCGGCGCCTTGGGCGTAATGGTGGAAGGCGCGGTCGGCGCCAATATTCTCAATATCTACCACTCCATCTTGAGTATTTCCGGCGGCACGCTGAATTTCCTGCTCAACCTGCTGTTCGGCATTGTCGCCCTGCTCTTTGTCTACCGCGACGGCGAAAGGCTGGCAGGCCAGCTCGACAAAATCGGACACCGCATCTTTCCACTGCGCTGGGACCGGCTGTCGCGCATCATTCCGGCGACCATCAGCTCCACCGTCACCGGCATGACCATCATCGCCATTGGCGAAGGCATTGTCTTGGGCGTCGCCTATTGGCTTGCGGGAGCGCCCTCCCCCGTCCTTCTCGGCATCATCACCGGCGTGGCCGCGATGATTCCCGGCGGCGCGCCGCTGTCGTTCACGCTGGTATCAGCCTATCTGGTGGCCTCCGGTTCGCCATTCCACGGCCTGGCATTGCTCGCCTGGGGTTCCGTCGAGCTGTTCATCGTCGACAAGACGCTACGCCCGAAACTGGTCGGAGGACCGATCAAGCTCCCCTTTCTTCCAACATTTTTCGGGCTGATCGGCGGCGTCAAAACCATGGGATTTGTTGGCCTGTTCATCGGCCCCGTCCTCATGGCGCTGCTGGTCTCCATGTGGCGGGAATGGATGCTGGACCTCGATGAAACAGCCGCCGCAGATAGCCTGGCCGAGGCACAAGCAATCCCGCCTGAGGGGCAAACCACCACGATCCCATAGAATCCGTATTGACCTCCCTCCTGCCGAAGCGTATCTCCCGCCTCAGGACACCTCGCCCTAACGCGAGGCGCATAGGCCTGGGAGGGCCGCTTAAGATGGCTGATACGCCCCAAACCGCACCGGCGGTCAAACCGGCTAATCCAAATTTTTCGTCAGGTCCGTGCTCCAAGCGTCCAGGTTGGACGATTGATGTGCTTGCTGGTGCCCTGACGGGCCGCTCGCACCGCGCCAAACCCGCCAAGGCGCGTATTCAGGAAGCCATCGACCTGACGCGCACCCTCCTCGAAGTGCCCGCCGATTACCGTATCGGTATTGTCCCCGCTTCCGATACCGGCGCGGTTGAGATGTTCCTGTGGAGCGCTCTGGGCGCTCGCGGCGTCGACATGCTGGCCTGGGAATCCTTCGGCGCCGGCTGGGTCACCGACGTTCAGAAGCAGCTCAAGCTCGATGATGTTCGCGTTCTCGAAGCGCCCTATGGCGAACTGCCGAACCTCGATCAGGTCGATTTCAAGCGCGACGTGGTCTTCACCTGGAACGGCACTACGTCGGGCGTCCGCGTCCCCAATGCTGACTGGATTCCAGCTGACCGCGAAGGGCTGACCATCTGCGACGCCACCTCGGCCGCTTTCGCGCAGAAGCTCGACTTTGCCAAGCTCGATGTCGTCACCTTCTCCTGGCAGAAAGCGCTGGGCGGTGAGGCCGCACACGGCATCCTGATCCTGTCGCCGCGCGCGGTCGAACGGCTGGAAACCTATAAGCCGGATCGCCCGCTGCCCAAGATTTTCCGCATGACCAAGGGCGGCAAGCTGATCGAAGGCATCTTCAAGGCCGAGACCATCAATACCGTCTCCATGCTGTGCATCGAAGACGCCATCGACGCCATGAAATGGGGCGTTGAGATCGGTGGTTTGCAGGCTATGCAGGCCCGCGCCGACGCCAATTTCAAGGTGCTGGCCGATTGGGTGGAAAAGACCGACTGGGTCGCCTTCCTCGCCAAAAATGCCGATCAGCGTTCCAACACCTCGGTCTGCCTGTCCATTGTCGATCCGGCCATCGCCGCGCTCGACGCCGATGCACAGGCCGCTTTCGCCAAGGCCTTGGTCGCCCGTCTCGACAAGCTGGGCGTCGCCTATGATTTCGGCTCCTACAAGGACGCCCCGGCAGGCCTGCGCATCTGGGCAGGCTCGACCGTGGAAGCCGATGATCTAAGCAAACTGACGCCCTGGCTCGACTGGGCCTTCGCTGAAGAGAAAGCAGCACTCAGGGCCGCTGCCTAAGTTCTGAAACACCCCCACCCAACCTCCCCCTGATAGGGGAGGGGCTGATCGAGTTGGTCTCGCTATCAAGCCAAGCTCGGAGCCATCCCTCCCCCTTCTTCAGGGGGAGGCTAGGTGGGGGTTCTTTCCACACAATCAAAATTCAGGGACACACCCCAAAATGCCAAAAGTTCTCGTTTCGGATAAGCTCAGCCCCACCGCCGTCCAGATTTTCAAGGATAATGGCGTCGAGGTCGACTACCTGCCCGATCTCGGCAAGGACAAGGAAAAGCTGCTCGAAGTCATCGGCCAATATGATGGCCTCGCCATCCGCTCGGCCACCAAGGTGACCGAGAAGGTCATCGCTGCCGCGACCAATCTCAAGGTCATCGGCCGCGCCGGTATCGGTGTCGACAATGTCGACATTCCGGCTGCCACCAAGAAGGGCATCATCGTGATGAACACGCCCTTCGGCAATTCGATCACCACCGCCGAACACGCCATCGCCATGATGTTCGCCCTGGCCCGCCAGCTGCCCGAGGCCGATGCCTCGACCCGCGCCAGCAAGTGGGAAAAGAACCGCTTCATGGGCGTGGAAGTCACCAACAAGGTGCTCGGCCTCATCGGTGCGGGCAATATCGGCTCGATCGTCGCCGACCGCGCCATTGGCCTCAAGATGAAGGTCGTCGCCTTCGATCCGTTCCTGACGCCCGAGCGCGCCCAGAGCCTGGGCATTGAAAAGGTGGAACTGGACGATCTGCTCGCCCGCGCCGATTTCATCACCCTGCACACGCCACTGATCGATGCCACCCGCAATATTCTCAATGCGGAAAATCTGGCCAAGACCAAGAAGGGCGTCCGCATCGTCAATTGCGCCCGTGGCGGGTTGATCGATGAAAGCGCGCTCTATGAGGCCCTCAAGTCGGGTCAGGTGGCCGGTGCGGCGCTCGACGTGTTCCTTGTCGAACCAGCCGAAAACAACCCGCTGTTCGAGCTGCCCAACGTCATCTGCACGCCCCATCTGGGCGCCTCGACCACCGAAGCGCAGGAAAACGTCGCGCTTCAGGTTGCCGAACAGATTTCGGCTTACCTCATGACCGGCGAGATCACCAATGCGCTGAACTTCCCGTCGATCTCGGCCGAAGAAGCCCCGATCATCACCCCATGGGTCAAGCTTGCCGAGGCTCTGGGCTCCTTTGCCGGTCAGCTCACCGAAACCGCCATTAGCGGCGTCAAGATCGAGTTCGAGGGCACCCCTGCCAACCTCAATATTCGCCCGATGATCGCCGCCGCCATCAATGGCGTGCTCAAGCCCTCGCTGGGCGATGTCAACATGGTTTCGGCCCCCCAGATCGCCAAGGATCGCGGCATCACGGTGGAAACCACCACCCGCGACCGTCAGGCCGCCTATGAGGGCTATATTCGCCTGACGGTGACCACCGAGCGCCAGACCCGCGGCATTGCCGGAACGCTGTTCGCCAATGGCAAGCCACGCATCATTCAGGTCAAGGACATCAATATGGAAGCCGAACTGGCTCCGGCGATGCTCTATGTCACCAATGAGGACAAGCCCGGCCATATCGGTCGTCTCGGCACCCTGCTCGGCACGCTCGGCATCAATATCGCCAACTTCAATCTCGGCCGTGCCGAAGTGGGTGGCGACGCCATCGCGCTTGTCTCCATCGACGGCACGCTGACCGAAGAACAGCTCGGCCAGATCACCAAGCTCGAAGGCGTGAAGCAGGCCAAATCCCTGCACTTCTAGAACGGAGCGCCGCGGAGCACCCCCACCTAACCTCCCCCTGAAGAAGGGGGAGGCCGGGTGGGGGGGGGCGTGGGCCGCCTTCACCTGTGGTTGCGAGCCGCCCACTCCGCCAGCACGATGCCGCTGACGATGATGCCTGCGGCGAGAAAATGATAGACATGCAGGCTCTCGCCCAGGATCAGCACCGAGCCCAGCGTTCCGAAAACCGGGATCAGATTGTGGCTGGGGGCAGCACGGTTGGCTCCGACCAGTTCGACGCCGCGCGCATAGGCCACCTGACTGAACATCGAGGGGAATATCGCCACATAGGCAATCACCAGCCAGACGGTAACCGACGCCTCTCCCAGCGTCGCCACCTGCCCGAGCCCGCCCCCAAACAGCGCCAGCATCACCACTCCGGTAAGGGCCGCGCCGGTAAATGACACGGCCATGAAGCTCATGACATGCATTTTGGGCCGGAAGCGCAAAGCCAGCGTATAGCCGGTATAGGCGAGGCACGCGAGAATGATGAAACCATCCCCGATATTGACGTCGAGCGTCAGCAGCCGGGCGAGATCGCCATGGGTCGTGGTATAGATGACGCCGAAAATGGCCAGCAATACGCCTGCAATCTGCATCGAGCGCACCTGCACCCAGAAGACGATGAAATTGGCGCCCAGAATCATCATCGGCAAGGCGGCCTGCACGATGGCGGCGTTGACCCCGCTCGTCGTCTGCAAGCCGATATAGAGCAGCACATTGAAGAGGGCATACCCCACTGCGCCAAAGGCCATGAGAATCAGCCAATGCCGGCGCACCATGCCCCAATCGCCTCTGAGATGTCGAAAAGCGAAGGGGTAGATGAACAGGGTCGCCAGCACGCAACGGCTTGCCAGCAACAGAAAAGGGTCGATTTCCCCAACCACCAGCTTGGCGGCCACCACATTGCCGCCCCAGAACAGCGGGGCCAGAACCAGAAGTAGATAGGGTTGATCGAGAATGCGGGTGAATATGCCGCTATTTTGGCTCGCCTGCGGCTTTGTCATCTGCGTCTTGGTGATGTAAGGACAATCGGACTTATCAGTTATTCGGCCACAATCAAATCAGACAAAGGTGGCCGAAGGCACGAACGTCCAATCAGAAAGGGCCTTGCGCAATGCCGGGTCCATTGACGCGTTTCTTGGGGAAGACTGGATTATGGCGAATGTGGTTGTCGTCGGCTCACAATGGGGCGACGAGGGCAAGGGCAAGATCGTGGATTGGCTTTCGGAGCGCGCCGACGTCGTCGTGCGCTTCCATGGCGGTCACAATGCCGGCCATACGCTGGTCATCGATGGCGTAAGCTACAAGCTGGCTCTGCTGCCATCCGGCCTCGTGCAGGGCAAGCTCTCGGTCATCGGCAATGGCGTGGTCGTCGATCCGCACCACTTTGTTCAGGAAATGGCCAAGCTGCGCGGTCAGGGCGTCAAGATCACCCCCGAAGTGCTGCGGATTGCCGACAATGCGCCGCTGATTCTTTCGCTTCACCGCGAACTGGACGGCATCCGCGAAGACGCCAATTCCGGCCTCAAGATCGGCACGACCCGTCGCGGCATCGGCCCGGCCTATGAAGACAAGGTTGGGCGCCGCGCCATCCGCCTGGTCGATCTGAGCGAGCCCGAAACGCTTATGCCCAAGATCGAGCGCCTTCTTACCCACCACAATGCGCTGCGTCGCGGCATGGGCTTGGCCGAGATTTCGGCGGACACCATTCATGAAGAACTGACCTCGATTGCAGGCGAAATCTTGCCCTTCATGGATCAGGTCTGGCGCGTGCTTGAGGATAAGCGCAAGGCCGGCGCCCGCATTCTGTTTGAAGGCGCGCAGGGCGCTCTGCTGGACAACGACCACGGCACTTATCCCTTCGTGACCTCTTCCAACACCGTTGCGGGGCAAGCTGCGGCCGGTTCGGGCCTCGGCCCCACCGCCATCGGCTATGTGCTGGGCATCACCAAGGCCTATACGACGCGCGTCGGCGAAGGCCCCTTCCCCTGCGAGCTCGATGACGAGATCGGCAAGCATCTGGCAATTGTCGGCAGGGAAGTCGGCGTCAATACCGGCCGCCCGCGCCGCTGTGGCTGGTTCGATGCGGTTCTGGTGCGCCAGACCGTCAAGACCTCGGGCATTACCGGCATCGCGCTGACCAAGCTCGACGTTCTCGACGGCCTCAAGGAAATCAAGGTCTGCGTCGGCTATGAGCTGGACGGATCACGCATTGATTATTTGCCTGCCTCAATGGGAGCACAGGCCCGCGTTAAGCCGATCTACGAAACGCTTGAAGGCTGGTCGGAAACCACTGCAGGCGCGCGGTCCTGGGCCGAACTGCCAGCGCAGGCGGTCAAATATGTCCGCTATATCGAAGAGCTGATCGGGGCCCCTGTCGCCCTGTTATCCACTTCTCCTGAGCGGGCAGACACGATCCTGGTGGTTGACCCATTCCAAGACTGATAATTTTTGTTAAAAGACTGCGCTGTCAGAGTGAGTACCAAGTAGCCAATGGCGGATTACAAGGAGCTGCTGCGTCGGGCAATCTCGGCGCTGCCCGAGAATAACGGGGCTGCGCGCCGCGCAGTTTATGAGAAGGCGCGCTCTGCCCTTGTGGGACAATTGCGCGCCATCCAACCCCCATTGCCGGCCCGCGACATCACTCAACATCGCCTCCAGCTCGAAGACTGCATCCGTCAGGTCGAGCAGGAAGCCAGCGAAGCCATCATCAATCTGGGACGCGACAATCATCAGGCCGCAAGGCCCACCTTTGCCGCGCCCAAACCAATAGCGCCCAAGCCGGAGCTAGCTCCCGCTCCCGCGCCGGTCGCTACCGAAAAGCCGGTTGAGAGCGAAAAGCCTGAATCTGCGCCTGAGCCGATCCAACCGCCCGAGCCGGTTGAGGAAATCGCTCCTGCTCCGGTGCTTGCCACGCCAGAACCCGAAGCGCCAAAACCGCAGAAATCGATTGAAGAGATCATCGCCGAGGCCGCAGAGACCTCCGGCGCACAGGTCAGCATAGTTCCCGAAAAACCATCCGAACCTGTGCCGGACGAGCCTGAAAAACCGGCAATCGTTGAAAAAGCTGCGCCCGAACCGGTCGCTCCCCGCCCCTCATTTTTCAATCCACGCCGCGAGACGAGTGGCCCGACCTCGATCGGCGCCGCCGCTGCGGCACCGCGCATCGAGCCCGGCCTGTCCGGCGCGATCCTTGCGGCACAAAGGCCCAGCGAACCCGTCCTGATCGATCCGCCCCTGACCGTCGAACCGGCTCTGTCCAGCATTGTCGAGGTGGACGTCGAAGGCAGCGAGACCAAAGAGGCGGAAGGCGCGATCGAACGCGCCATCGAAACGCTGGATCGTGAAGCGCGCGGCGATTTTACCCAGCCCGCCATTGCCGCCGAAACCATTCCGCATCAGGCAGATGCATTGCGGAGCGAAGACGAATCCGGGTTCGCCGCCGCCGAGACCGAGACCCGTTCGGGCCCGGGCCTCACCATTTTCCTCATCGTCTTTGCCCTGCTGCTGGCCGGTGTCGGTGGTGCAGGCTTCTGGGCATGGCGCGAAGGCTATGTCGATCTCGACCAGATGTTTGGTCGCACCCAGACGGCAATTACAGAGCCCGCCCAAACCAACGATTCGCAGACAACCCTACCGACGCTGGACGCCGAAACCGCCAATCCGGGCGGCGATAATGAAGGCGCGGCAGGGCCGGGCAATACGGCCACCAACAATGCCTCCGAGCCCACTTCGGCGCTTGAAGCCGATGACCGGCTGGAGCCGACACCCGAACCGGTGACGCCAACAGGCAATGAGACGGTTCTGCCCTCGATCAGCAATGACGAGGTCAAGACCGAAGAGCGTCTGTCCGGCCAGGACACCTCGATTTCAGCGGCTCCCAACCCTGCCGCCAGCGTCGACCCGCTCAACCTGGCGGGCAATCAGTCGCTGCTGCTCGAAGCCTCCTCGGATGGCCGGAGCGGCGCAGTGCCCTTCTCGGGAACCGTCGACTGGAGCGAAGGCGTCGACGATATCGGCCTGCCGACCCTGATTGCCCGCGCCAGTATTCCGGCGCGCAATCTCGACGTGACCCTCACCATCCGCAAGAACAGCGACCCCATCCTGCCGGCCAGCCATTTGATGGAAATCACCTTCAGGGTGCCAGACACCTTCATGGGCGGCTCCATTGCGACCCTAGCCGGTGTGCTGCTGAAAAACGAGGAACTGGTGCCCGGAACCGCACTGAGCGGCGCTGCGGCGCGCGTGGTTGGCAATTCCTTCCTCTTTGCCCTCAGCGCCTCGCCAAACGATGTCGCCACCAATTCCGACCTGCTGCGCAGCCGCCGCTGGATGGACCTGGCCGTGATCTATGGCACAGGCCGCAATGCCATCCTGACGCTGGAAAAGGATGAAGAGGCGCAAGTGCTGTTCGACAAGGCGCTCGCCGCCTGGGCCCAATAAAAGATCAGGAGCGCGTCAGACGCGCTCCAATCGCCCCTCTGAAAGCCGATAATGCTTTGTCGCCAGCGCGGCGATATCGTCTGCGTGGTGGCTGACCAGGATCGTGTGCCAGCCATGCTGGCGGGTTAGTCTGGCCACCAGATCCCTCGTGGTCTTGCGGGTTTCATCGTCCAGCGCCGAAAATGGCTCGTCCAGCAAAAGCACCGGACGATTGCGCAGCAATGTGCGGGCCAGCGCCACCCGCTGCTTTTGCCCACCAGACAGGGTCGAGGCAGGTTTGGTCGCAAAACCGGACAATTCGACCTCGGCCAGCGCCGTGCCGACCTTTTCTGCGCCAAGGCTTTTGTCCATACCCCTTGGCAGGCCCAAAGCCGCATTGTCCGCCGCGCTCAGATGATCGAAAAGATTGTCCGCCTGCAGCAGCAATGACACCGGCCTCGTCTCCGGCATGAGCGGCAAAAGATTAGCCCCATCCAGTAGCAGGCGTCCGGCACTTGGCTTCAAAAAGCCAGCCAGAAGATCGAGCAAGGTCGACTTCCCCGATCCGCTGGCGCCAGAAATTGCCGTGACTTCTCCGGCACTTGCTTCAAGCGAGAAGTGATATGCGCCCTGCCCCGGATAAGCGAAGATAAGATTATCGGCGACCAGCATGGGCGAGCCTTTCGATGAGACGCGGCAGGAAAATGAAGGCGAGGATTGTGCCGATCAACAGAATGGCGGCAATGGCGGCAGCGTCATTGTTCCGGTAGGAGCCAAGCGCTCGGTACATCATCAGCGGCAGGGTCTGGAAATCCTGCGTGCCGAACAGGGCGATCACGCCTAAATCCCCGAGGGAAAAGCAGAAACTCAGCGCCAGCATCAGGCCGATATCACGCCCCAAGAGCGGATATTCGATACGCAGGAACTGCATCGAGCCGCTCAAGCCGAGCGAGCGGATCAGCTTTCCACGCGTGCGGACGATGGCATCGAGCGGTGGCCCTAAAGTCGCCATGGCGAAGGGTAATGCCAGCAGACTGTTAGCGCTGACCACGACGAATGGCGCGGCAAGGCCAGTCGGCAGGCCAAAACTGCGCACCAGCAGGAAAAAGCCGAGCGACAGCACGACGGCAGGCACGGCCAGATAGGCAAAAGCGGGAATACCCAACACCGTCCGCGCGACCGGATTAGCGGCGGCACTGCGCCCCATGGCGAGGGCGAGCGCCAGAATAAGGGTGAGGAGCGCCGAGGCGGTTCCGATCCCGATAGAGGTGGCGGTCGCACGCCAGAAATTTGGTTGCGCCAGCACCCGCCCAAAGCCGCCGATAATGCCATCATAAAGCACCGAGAGCAGCGGCAGGGCGAAACCGAGCATGGCGATGATCAGCACGACCCATTGCAGCAAAGCCGCGCCGGTGCCATCGCGCCATGTCGGCTGCGCCGACCGCCCCAGAGCGGCAGGGGGCGGCGTGAAGGCCGACGCCATCAGGATAACCAGCGCACAGACCCCGATCTGGGTCAGCGCCAGCCGTACCGCGCCGGTCAGATCGAAATCGAGTCGCACAGCCGAGAAGATCGCCACTTCCAGCGTCTGGTTGGCCGGACCGCCGCCCAGCAGGAGCACGATGGGAAAGCTGGTAAAGGCCAGAAGAAAGATGATGGCGCCAAGGCCCGGAAGCGAACCGGCCATGGCGGGCCAATCGATCAGCCGGAAGCGCTGCGCGGCGGAGAGCGCCAGCGATTGCCCGACCTTGAGTCTGTTGGCCGGAATGGCATCGAGCCGGGCGAGCAGGATGCGCGCGGCAAAGGCACCATCGAGAATGACATGGGCCAGGAGAATGCCCGACAGGCCATAGGCCGGACTATCGAAGCTCACCCCGAACAAGCTCTGGCTGATCTGATTGATCCAGCCATTGCGGCCCCAGATCGACAAAAGCCCAAAGGCCACCACCATGCCCGGCGTCACGATGGCGGCAGCAAAAAGCCCCACGACCAGATCGCGCCCGAGAAAACGCAGGCGATTGAGCGACCATGCCAGCGCCATGCCGACGAGCAGGGACAGAATAGTGGTGAGCCCCGCCTGAATGGCGGTCATGCGCAGCAAATGCGCAATATCGACCCGCGAATGACCGCTCGCATCACTGGCTGCGGCGAGGATGGCCCAGAGCACGGCCGCAATGAGCGCCGCGATGGTGATCGAAAGGGCGATGGCGAGAGCGATACGATAGGGGCGGTGGGGGAGGATCAGCATTTTGTGTTCGTCCCGGCTTCCCCCTCATCCGGCGCTTCGCGCGAGGGGGATGGCGCCAAGGCGGTGATTGTGACGTCGATTTTGCCCCAAACTGGATGGAGCACCTCCCCCTTGACGGGGGAGGTTGGGAGGGGGTGCGTGAGCCCCGATGTCCGAGCGGGTGAGCCCCCCACCCCAGCCCTCCCCGCAAGGGGGAGGGTGCCACATCGCGTTTGCCGCGGAGTCAAGCCTACTGAACCGCCGCCAGCATCTCATCGATCCACGCAGCCGAATTGGCGATGATCTCTGCCTCCGGCAGCGTCAGCGTCTTTTCCGGCTGCGGCAGGCCTGCAAAGGCGGGATCGAGCTGGTCACCGAGATCGACGACCGGGAACATCCAATTGGTGGTTGGAATGAATTGCTGCCCTTCCGCCGAAGCGAGGAAGGCGAGGAAATCGCGGGCCAGATCCTGCTGGTCGGAGGATTTCAAAATCCCCGCCACTTCGATCTGCGGGAAATGTCCTTCGCTGAACAGCGCCGCTTTGATGCTGTGATCGTCCTCGTCGTAAATATGGTAGGCGGGCGACGTGGTGTAGGAGAGCACCATATCGGCCTCGCCTTCGAGGAACAGCGAATAGCTTTCGCTCCATTCGCGGGTAATGGTGAGGATTTTCGGCTTGAGCCCGGCCCAGATTTCGGGCGCTCGATCACCATAGGCAGCCTTGACCCAGAGCAGCAGGCCAAGACCCGGCGTGGCCGAACGCGGGTCCTGAATGGCGATCTTGACGCTGTCGGGCAGCGCGATCAGCTCTTCAAACGAGGTTGGCGGCACCGGCATGGTGTCGGTATCATGCATGAAGGCAAAGTGCGAATAATCGAAGGGCACGAATTGCGCATCACTCCACGGCTCGGGCAGAGCCAGATCGGTCAGCTCAAGGCCGTGATCGGCAAAGAGCCCGGTGGCGCGCGCCTCCCCGGCAATGGCGGTGTCGAGCCCGAGCAGGATATCGGCTTCGGTACTGTCGCCTTCAAGCTGCACCCGGCGCAGCGTGCCGATGGAGCTGTCCGCGCCGACAAAGGTCACGGTGCAGTCGCAGGTTTCTTCAAATGCCTGCTTGAGCGGCACACCCGGACCCCATTCGGAGGCAAAACCATCATAGGTATAGATGGTGAGATTGGGCTTATCCTGCGCGAGCGCGATGCCGGAAGTTCCGGCAAGAAGGACCGCAAGCGCGATGGAGGTGAACTTGACCATATCGGTCATCCCTTCATTCAATTGCGGTCATGTGTGAAGGGATGTGTCAATGGAGAGGGCGCGCAGAGATGCGCCCTTGCCATCTCGAACTTCCTCCGCCAGCATGACCTGGTTCAGGTTCTATGGGTAACTCTCAGCTCCGGCAGCAACCGGAACACCCCAGCGAGACGATGCGGACCATATTGAGAGACTTCCCCAAGTGCAATCCCCCATTCCTGAAAGCGGCAAAACCGCCCTGCTGAACTATGAAACGCCCATCGCCATTGTCGGCGGCGGCAGCGTCGAGCCCGCTTTGCTGCGCGAGCTGGCGGCACGCAATGTCGTGCTGATCGCCGCCGATGGCGGCGCCGATTCGCTCGATGCAGCAGGCCTGACGCCGAGGGCCATCATCGGCGACCTCGACTCGCTGACCGACCGCGAAGGCTGGGAAAAACGCGCGCAGGTGCTGCACATTCCCGAACAGATCACCACCGATTTCCAGAAAGCGCTCTATACCACCAGCGCCCCGGTAACGCTGGCTCTGGGCATGACCGGCAAGCGGCTCGACCATACTTTGGCGGCGCTCAGCGCCCTGCATGAAGTAGCCACAAGGCGGCGCGTCATCCTCGTCGATGAGGTCGATGTGGCGCTCGCAGTATCAGGGCCATTCGCGTTTGACGCGGCCCCAAAGGAGCGCATTTCGGTGCACCCCTTCGTGCCCATCGTGTTCGAGCGCACCGAGGGCCTGTTCTACCCGATGAACGACCTGCTGCTCGACCCGGCGGGGCGATTGGGTACGTCCAATGAAGGCATTGGCGGTCGCGTAGAGATCGTGCCGAAAGATGCAACGCCCTATTTGCTGATCCTTGGGCGGGAGCGGTTGTGGGATCTGGTGGGGACGCTGGTTTAGAGCGTTTCACACACGCTCTGAAACACCCCGTCTCGACATAAATTTTGTCGTCATTGCCGGGCTTGTCTCGGCAATCCATCTCGCGGAGGCATGGACCACCGGGACAAGCCCGGTGGTGACGATGGTGGGTAGGTAGTGTTTCAAATGAAACGTGAAACGATCCAGCACCGCCCTCCCTTCTCCCCTTGCGGGAGAAGGTGCCCCGAAGGGGCGGATGAGGGGTTTCGAACCACCCCGCAGGGCAAATGGCTCCAGCGGAGCCATTTGAGGTGAGAAAGCCATGAGCGCTATGCGCGAATGGCGAGGGACAATCGCCTGCATCGAGAGTGGGATATGCCCGAACCCCTCACCCTGAACGATCTGCTGAACGCAGATCGTTCTGTCCCTCTCCCGCAAGGGGCGAGGGAAGGTCTGTGAGTTTCCTCTGTCCCTACTCAGCCCGGAACTGCAATTTTGCCAGCTCGGCATAGCGCCCGCCCTTGGCGACCAATTGCTCATGCGTGCCCTGATCGATGATCCTGCCACCCTCCAGCACGAGGATGGTATTGGCATCGCGGATGGTGGCGAGGCGGTGGGCGATGACCAGCGTGGTGCGGCCTTCCATCAGGTGCTCCAGCGCCCGCTGCACCAGATGTTCGCTCTGCGCATCGAGCGCCGACGTGGCCTCGTCGAGCAGCAAGATCGGCGCGTTCTTGAGAATGGCACGGGCAATGGCGAGGCGCTGTTTCTGCCCGCCTGACAGCATGACGCCGCGCTCGCCAACCACGGTCTGGTAGCCATCGGGCAGATCGGCGACGAAATCATCAACCAGCGCCGCCTTGGCCGCAGCGATCACCTCGTCTCGGCTGGCATCGGGCTTGCCGAACAAAATGTTCTCTTCGATGGTCCCGGCAAAGATGATCGGCTCCTGCTCCACATAGGCGAAGCGCTGGCGCAGATCATGCAGGCGCAAATGGCGAATATCGATGCCATCGACCCGGATCGTGCCCGCACCAATGTCGTAGAAGCGCTGCAGCAGCGACAGCGTGGTCGATTTGCCCGAGCCCGAAGGGCCGACCAGCGCAAAGGTCTGTCCCCGCGCCACCGAAAAGCTCACGCCCTCGAGCACCGGATCGCCATGCGGACCACCATAGGAAAAATGCACATCCTCGAACGACACGGTGCCCAGCGGCGGCTGCGGCAGATCGAGCGGCTGCGCCGGGTCGTGAATAGCGGCGTCGGTATCGAGAATTTCGGTCAATCGCTCGGTCGAGCCTGCCACCATTTGCAGACTTCCCAGCACTTCCGAAACATTGGTGAGTGCCCCGGCGGCCATCAGCGCATAGACCAGAAACTGCGCCAATTGCCCGGCTGACACAGTGCCTTCAAACACCGAGCGGGCGCCCCACCATACCAGCCCGACCAGCGCCGCCGTGCCCAGAAAAATCACCAGCGCCACCATGATCGAGCGCGCGCCCAACCGCCGCGTTTCAGCCTGATAGCTGGCCTCGCTGCGTTCGGCATAGAGCCCGGCCTGCACGTCTTCCTGGGTAAAAGCCTTTACGGTGCGGTTCGCCCCCAGCATTTCGGTGGCCATGGCGGACAGGTCGGCCAGCGCGTCCTGCGTCTTGCGCGACATGCCGCGCAACCGGCGCGAAAAGGCAATGACCGGCACCAGCACCATGGGCAGTGCGATGACCACAGCCAAAGTCAGCACCGGGCTGGTGAGGATCATCATCATCAGCGCGCCGACAATGGTGACCATGGAGCGCAAAAACAGCGACAGATTGGAGCCGATGGCGCCACGGATCACCGCCACGTCGCCATTGAGGCGGCTGGTCAGCTCGCCAATACGGATATTGTCGAAATATTGCGCCTCAAGCCGCAGCAAATGCTGGAACACTGCCTGCCGCAGATCGGCCAGCACCCGCTCGCCAATGACCGAAATGAAATAGAAGCGCGCGCCGCTGGCAATGGCCATGACCGCCGCAATCGCCACGATGATCCAGCCATAGCGACCGACATTTTCCAGATTCTGCGCCACGAAGCCTTCATCGATTGCTCCGCCCAATGCCGCCGGAATAGCCAGCGACGTGACCGCCGAAACCACCAGAAACAGCACGGTCAGCGATAGCCGCACCGGATAGGCCAGGAGAAAGGGCAAAAGCCGCTTGAGCGGACGCAGGCGCCGTGGCGCTGCCGTCACTTCTTCAACGATTTTTTCGGGGTCGGCTGCAGCCGAGACGGCCTGGTCAGTCATTGCGGGATCAAGCCATGGCTAGTAAAGGGATATGCCGCTTGCGGCGACGGCCTTCATATAGGGCCTGCCCCCCATTGCCCGCAACCATGCTCCACAGGGCAAAATTGCGGCGCCGCCACACTTGCGAAGCCGGTGTATCTGCTGTAGGAAGCCGCCCAATACCAGTTTTGCTCTCCGGGCGCTGCGGCGCCCGTTTGATTTGAGGCGACGCCATGAAGACCGATATTCACCCCGATTACCACCTCATCAACGTGGTCATGACCGACGGCACCACCTACCAGACCAAGTCCACCTGGGGTAAGGAAGGCGACTCGCTGCAGCTCGACATCGACCCCAAGACTCATCCGGCATGGACCGGCGGCACGGGCCAGCTGATGGACCGTGGTGGTCGCGTTTCGCGCTTCAAGGAGCGCTTCAAGGGTCTGGGCATGTAATCCAGTCCGCTTGGACAATTTTGAAAAGCCCGGCCAATTGCGCCGGGCTTTTTGTTTGGGGTGCGATCAGCGAAAGTGGACACCACTTTTGCAGCCCGAGCGCACGACCAATCAGCAACCCCGGGGGCGTGCAATGACTTTCCTGCTGTTCTTCGCCGCTGCGGCGTTTGAAATCGGCGGCTGCTATCTCGTCTGGTCGGCAGTGAAAAACGGCCAGCCATGGCTCTGGCTGCCAGCACTGATTTCGCTCGGATTATTCGCCTATCTGCTCTCGCTCACCGGCATGGACAGTGCCGGACGCGCCTTCGCCATTTATGGCGGTATCTATATATTGGCCTCGATTGCCTTCATGGCGGGCTTTGAGGGCATCCGGCCCGACCGCTGGGACATGATCGGCGCGGCACTCGCGCTATTGGGTGCAGGCGTTATTTTCTTCGCGCCGCGCAGCTAAACCCGGGCGAAAGCGGCCTTGATACGGGCGAGTTGATCGGCCACGCCATTGACATGGGCCGGTACCTTCTCCGGCAGATTGCCGCGCTCCAGCGCGTCGAGTTGCATTACCCGCTCAAACAGGCGGTCACCCTTGTCGATGAAATCGCGCAAGGTATCGGGAAGCTGGTCATAGCCGGGACCGCCGCGCTGGCTCGGGGTGGCGGAGAACTTGACCTTCTCCTTTTCCGCCCGTGCATTTTCGCGGGTGATTTCGCCCTCATTGACCGCCCGTTGCAGCAAAAGCCATGAGGCAAGCTGCATCAGCCGCGTGGTCAGGCGCATGGATTCGGTGGCGTAGAGAAAACCCGCATCGCGCGGCAAGACGCGGCTTTCGATCCGGCCCATATCATCGAGATAGGACGCAACCGCCTCTATCAGCCCCATGCCCTCCTTATAGAGCGCATCAAAGCCGCCCGACGCCACGATGCGCGGGCCGATGGCAATTGCGGAACTGGTTTCACCGGCTTCGGCCACGGACTTTCCTCCATTTGTCCCATGCTAGGGACAATGATGCGCCCCGTCACGGAAAGGTTCCGCCTATCCTAAAAATCCGGTTTAAGCGTGGCAGCCAAACCCTGTGCCAGAAAAAGAAAAAGAGCCGCAAGGTGCAGCTCTCGAAGTTAACAGGGAGGCGTCAAACAGAGGGAGAAACCACTCTGAAAAATCCAGAACAATCTGAATAATGAGACCTTACCGCCAATTCATTAATTGGCTCTTAACAGGACTCGATTTCTTAACCCTGTGTGTTCACGACATTGCTACCATGCATCAGAACTTGAAAGCGGCCTCCGCCGCCTTGCGAGAATTACCCTTATTGGCAATCGCCGTCCGCAGCCGCGTAATCTCGGTTTCGAGCAGCGCGATCCGCTCTTCCAGCTCGCTGACGGACAATGTGTCGAGAACCATGCCGACTTCGTGGCTTTTGATCTGTTTGCGCTCTTCGTCTTCCATATCCCTCACTCCACAACACCTGCGACACCAAGTGTAACGCTCTGGCCTTGCAGGACAAGCCAGCTTGGGCGACCATTCGCCCATGACCCTGCCCCAGACCATGCTCGCCATTGAAATCGACAATCCCGGTGGCCCCGAAGCCTTGGTGCCGCGCCATCTACCGCTGCCCACCATCGGACCGGACGACGTGCTGATCCGCGTCGCTGCTGCAGGCATCAATGGTCCCGATCTGGCGCAACGGCGCGGGCTCTATAATCCACCGCCTGGCGCATCCCCGCTGCCGGGGCTGGAAGTGGCCGGTGAGATCGCCGCCATCGGCACTAATGTTGCGGGTTTCAGCGTCGGCGAACAGGTCATGGCGCTGACCAATGGCGGCGGCTATGCCGAATATGTTGCCGTGCCCGCCGGGCAGGTGCTGCCCGTCCCCAAAGGCTGGAGCCATATCCACGCCGCCGCCCTGCCCGAAACCTGGTTTACCGTGACCCAGACCCTGGTGCTGCGGGCCGGGCTGGCAAAAGATATGTTCGTGCTGATCCATGGCGGTTCGGGCGGCATTGGCGGCGCAGCCATTCAGATTTGCGCCTTGCTCGGCGCCAAACCGATTGCCGTGGTTTCCGATGCCGCCAAGGCCGAATATTGCCGCGCTCTCGGCGCCAGCGCCGTGATCGACCGCAGCCGCGAAGACATTGTCGAGCGCGTCAAAGCCATCACCAATGGTCATGGCGTGGACCGGATTGTCGACATTATCGGCGGCGACATGGCGCGCATCAATGTGGAGGCATCGGCGCGCAATGGCCATATCGTCCAGATTTCAACGCTGGGCGGCGGCAATGCCAATGTGCCGCTGCGACTGATTATGGCCAAGGATCTGACACTGTCCGGCTCGACCCTGCGCCCCCAATCGTCGGCCACCAAAGCGGCAATCGCCGCCCATATCGGCACGCATTTCCTGCCTGCCCTATCCAGCCCGGACTGGATCAGGCCCGAGATCACCACCTTCCCGCTCAGCCGGGCCGCCGAAGCGCATGCCCTGATGGAAAGCCGGACCCATCGCGGCAAACTGATCCTCGTGACCCCATTCGGAGCCGGGGACAGTCCGACTTAAGCATTGCGGATAGAGTGCATTTTCTCTATATGGTTGGTCAGTTCCCCCTCATTATTTCACCAAGAGGCGGAGCGGCCCGGAGGAAAACCGGCCGCGCCAGCAGGAGAAATTTAACCATGTCCCAGTCCCTTCTGATGCCCAAGGCAACCGCCGTGTGGCTGGTGGACAATACCGCCCTGTCGTTCGAGCAGATCGCCGCCTTCTGCACCCTGCATCCGCTGGAAGTGCAGGGCATTGCCGATGGCGACGTCGCCAGCGGCATCATGGGCGTCAATCCGGTGCAGAACGGCCAGCTTTCCCGCGAGGAAATCGAGAAGGCCGAGGCCGATCCGAATTATCGTATGAAGGTCTCCGAGCCCAAGGTTCGCGTTGCCGCCGTCAAGCGCAAGGGCCCGCGCTATACCCCGATTTCCCGCCGCAACGAGCGTCCCAATGCCATCAAATGGCTGGTGCGCAACCATCCCGAACTCAAGGACGCGCAGATCATGCGTCTGGTCGGCACCACCAAGTCGACCATTGAATCGGTGCGCGAAAACACCCACTGGAACGCTGCCAACCTGACCGCCATGGACCCGGTAACGCTGGGCCTGTGCAGCCAGATCGACCTCGATCTTGAGGTCAAGCGCGCCAGCAAGGACGCCCCGGCACAGAGCGAACTGGCCGAAGGCACCACCCTCCTCACCGCCGAGGAAGCACTGGCCCGCGCCGCCAGCCGCGCTGCCTATGCCAGCGAAGACGGTTTCGAGGGCGAGGGCCAATCCTCGTCCCAGCAGGCCAATGACGACCTCGACGCCGATTCGGTCTTTGCCAAGCTCAAATCCCTCAAGTCGGACAATGCCGACGAAGAATAAGAGCTGGATCGATCCGGTTCATGAATTTGAAAATCCCCGCTTCGGCGGGGATTTTTGTTTGGACCAAGGTGTTGTCGCACATACCGGACCCGCACCTCCCCCTTGACGGGGGAGGCTGGGAGGGGGTGCGAGAGCCCGGATGTTCGAGCGTGAGAAGCACCCCACCCCATCCTCCTCACCTCAGATTGCTCCCCCGGAGCAATCTGCCCTTCGGGGCAGGTCGGAGCCCGTCAAGGGGAGGGTGTCACATCGCATTCGTGGAAATGCCGTGGTTGACAAATCCCGCCCCAGAGCGTGGAGCTAGCCGCACTACCCTTCCCGGATTCGCTTCCCCATGTTCGACCCCTATTTCATAACGATCGCCGTGATCGCGGTTCTGATCGTCGGTCTTTCCAAAGCTGGCCTGTTGGGCGGGCTCGGCGTCGTCGGCGTGCCGCTGCTCACCCTCGTCATGGCCCCGCGCGACGCGGCGGGAATGATGCTGCCGGTTCTGCTCTGCATGGATGCGGTCGCCATCTGGATGTATCGCAAGGAATGCGACTGGAGCCTCTTGAAGATCATGCTGCCCGGCGCGGCCATTGGCACGCTGATCGGCTGGGCGCTCTGGGCCTTTGTCAGTGACGCGGTGGTGCTGCTGATGGTCGGCGTCGTCACGCTGCTCTTCGTGCTCGATGCGGTCTTCCCCATCCGCAAGAAGCTCGAAGGCCTGCCGCCGTCAAAACCCTGGGGTACGTTCTGGGGCGGCGTTGCCGGCTTTACCAGCTTCATCTCCCACACCGGCGGCCCGCCCTTCCAGATTTATGTACTGCCGCGCAAGCTTGCCCCCGCCCTTTATGCCGGAACCACGGCTTTCTTCTTCGCCATCGTCAATACGGCAAAGCTGGTCCCCTATTATTTCCTCGGCCAGCTCAATGTGCAGAACCTGACCCTGTCGGCGGCTCTCGCCCCGGTCGGCATTATCGGCGTGTTTCTCGGCGTCTATCTGGTCCGCAGGATCGATGCGCGGCTGTTTTATCGGATCGCTTACTGGCTGGTATTCCTGCTGGCGCTGCAATTGATCTGGGAAGGATCAAGCAGGCTATTGGCTGGGTAAAGCAATAGTGCCGCATACTCGATACGGCACCCTCCCCTTGACGGGGAGGGCTGGGGTGGGGTGTGCAGCACGCTCGAACATCGAGGCTCTCGCACCCCCTCCCAGCCTCCCCCGTCAAGGGGGAGGTGTTCCGCCGGTGCTCGCTGAAACAGTGAGCGCACACCATCCCCCGCGTCACCCCACCATCTTCACATCATCCCGCCCACTGGCTAAGGTCCGCGCGAAATTCTTGTCGGGAGTCGCAATCCATGTCCGAAGCCGCTCAAAAGGGCCACAACCAGTTCGGAAACCTGCCGGTCTGGGATCTAAACGATCTCTATCCCGGCAAGGACAGTTCTGAATTCAAGGCGGCGCTGGACCAGGCCAAGGCGCTCGCCGTCAAGTTCGAGGCCGATTACAAGGGCAAGCTGGTCGACCTCACCAAATCCGGCGGGCTGATCAAAGCCATCAAGGACAGCGAAACGCTGGGCGATCTCTCGGGCCGCATCGGCTCTTATTCGTTCCTCCAATATGCACAGCGCTCGACCGATCCCGACCGCGCCAAATTCATGGGCGACACCAATGAGGCGCTGACTGCGCTCTCGACCCGCGTGCTGTTCTTCGAACTCGAACTCAATCGCATCGAGGACGCCGATCTCGAAGCCGCCTTTGCCAAGGACGCTGAACTGGCGCGCTATCGCACCTGGTTCGCCGATCTGCGCAAGGCCAAGCCCTATCAGCTCGACGACAAGCTCGAAGAACTGTTCCACGACAAATCCGTCACCGCCTTCTCCGCCTGGAACCGGCTCTATGACGAAACACTGTCGAGCCTCACTTTCGAGGTCGATGGCGAAACCCTCAACCTTGAATCCACCCTGCACCTGCTCTCGGAAAAAGACGGCAAGAAGCGCGAAAGCGCCTTTAAGGCCTTGTCGAAAACCTTTGCCGAAAATGTGCGGCTCTTCACCCACATCACCAATGTGCTGGCCAAGGACAAGGAAATCTCCGACCGCTGGCGCGGTTATGAGGACATTGCCGATAGCCGCCACATGGCCAATGCGGTGGAACGCGAAGTGGTCGATGCGCTGCAAAAGGCCGTGCAGGAGGCCTATCCCCGCCTTTCCCACCGCTATTACAAGATGAAAGCCAAGTGGTTCGGCAAGGACAAGCTCAATGCCTGGGACCGCAACGCGCCGCTGCCCACAAGCGACGAGCGCATCTGGGACTGGGACAGCGCCGTCTCCACCGTGCTCGACGCCTATTGCCGCTTCTCGCCAGAACTGGCCGAAGTCGCCAAGCCCTTCTTTAATTCCGGCTGGATCGACGCGCCCACCGGCAATGGCAAGCTTTCGGGTGCCTTCGCGCATCCGACAGTCCCCAGCGCCCATCCATACCTGATGCTCAACTACCTGGGCCGCACGCGGGACATCATGACGCTGGCCCATGAATTGGGCCATGGCGTGCACCAGCGCCTTGCGGCAGAACAGGGCCCGATCCTGGCCAATACGCCGCTGACCCTGGCCGAAACCGCCTCGGTCTTTGGCGAAATGCTGACCTTCAGGGCGCTGCTCGACAAGACCACCGACCCGAAACAGCGCTTCGCCCTGCTGTCATCCAAGGTGGAAGACATGCTCAACACGGTGGTGCGGCAGATCGCCTTCTACACCTTTGAGCGCAAGGTCCACACCGCCCGCCGCAATGGCGAATTGCGCGCCGAAGAGATCAACGCCATGTGGCTTGAAGTGCAGGCGGAATCGCTCGGCGAGGGCATCGTCGCCAATGAAGGCTACGAGGTGTTCTGGACCTATATTCCGCACTTCATCCATTCCCCCTTCTATGTCTATGCCTATGCATTCGGCGACTGCCTTGTGAACTCGCTCTATGCGCAGTATGAGAAGGCCAATGAAGGCTTTGCGGAGCGCTATTTTGCGCTGCTCAAGGCTGGGGGTAGCAAGCATCATTCCGAACTTCTCGCGCCCTTTGGGCTCGATGCGAAAGACCCGCAATTCTGGTCGCTTGGCCTTTCGATGATCGAAGGGCTGATCGACGAGCTGGAAGCGAGCGCGCCCTGAAGCGCGCTTTCGGACCAACACCTGTAGACGACTGATTTTTTGAGGATCTCATGGCCAAAAAGACCGCAGAACCCCATCCCGCCCCCGTACTGGAATCCGCCATGGACTACGCCGAGCACGAAAAGACCTATAACGGCTTCGTGCAGGGGGTGAAGTGGTCGGTCTATGCCATGGCCGCCCTGGTGGTCGTCCTCTATTTCCTGATCATTCACTGATCGGATCACAGCAAGCAGGCCCATGAACAAGCCTGCCCGTCGGCAGGCGGGTAGGAGTGTCTCCATGAAAATTGCCGTTTTGCGCGAGCGTTTCGAGGGGGAGAGCCGTGTTGCGGCAACCCCGGAAACCGTCGCCAAACTCATCGGTCTGGGCGCTGAAGTCAGCGTCGAAAAAGGCGCAGGGCTCGGCTCGCGCATTGCCGACGAGCTGTTCACCGAGGCGGGCGCCACCATCGGCGCCACTGCCGCCGCGACGCTGAAGGGCGCCGATATCGTGCTCACGGTCCGCCGCCCCGCTGCTGCCGACCTCAATGGCGTCAACAAGGGTGCGCTGCTGATCGGCGCCCTCGACCCCTATGGCAATGAAAAGGACATAGCGGCGCTCGCCAAGGTCGGCGTTTCCGCCATTGCCATGGAATTCATGCCGCGCATCACCCGCGCGCAGGTGATGGACATTCTCTCCTCCCAGGCCAATCTGGCTGGCTATCAGGCCGTCATAGAAGCCGCCGCGATCTTTGAACGCGCCATGCCGATGATGATGACCGCCGCTGGTACAGTGCGTCCCGCCAAGGCCTTTGTCATGGGCGCGGGCGTCGCAGGCCTGCAAGCCATCGCCACCGCCAAGCGCCTTGGCGCTGTTGTTTCGGCCACCGACGTGCGCGCCGCAGCGGGCGAGCAGGTGGAATCCCTGGGTGGCAAGTTCATCATGACCGAGGCGCTCAAGGACGCTTCGGGCACGGGCGGCTATGCGCGTGAATTGACCAAGGACGAACAGGCGGCGCAGGCCGAGCTGGTCGCCGGACATATTTCCAAGCAGGACATTGTCATCACCACGGCGCTCATTCCGGGCCGTCCGGCGCCTAAGCTCGTCACCAAGGCCATGGTCGAATCCATGGCTCCGGGTTCGGTCATCGTCGATCTGGCGGCCGAACGCGGCGGCAATGTCGAGCTGACCCAGCCGGGCAAGGTGATCACCCATAATGGCGTGACCATTATCGGGCACACCAATCTGGCCGGTCACATCCCCACCACCGCCAGCCAGCTCTATGCGCGCAACCTGCTCTCCTTCATCGATACGCTGATCGACAAAAAAGAGAAAAAGCTCGCCATCAACTGGGACGACGAACTGGTCAAGGCCACTGTTCTCACCCGCGACGGCGCTGTGGTGCACCCGAACTTCGTTTCTGCTGCCCCCGCAGCAGCGCCCAAGCCCGTCGCCGTGCCCAAGCCAGCGCCGAAAAAGCCGACTGCCACGGTTGAAGCCAAGGACGCTCCGGTCAAGACCGGCGCAGTGAAGAAGCCCGCAGCGCCCAAAAAGCCCGCTGTGAAGGCCGAGACGGCAGAAGCCGTCGCCCCGCCCGCGCCAGCAAAGAAGGCTCCGGCGAAGAAACCAGCCGCACCAAAAGCGGCCACCACTGCCAAACCGGCGGCCAAGAAGCCTGCAGTGAAAAAACCGGCTACGAAAAAGCCCGAAGCATCAGAGGAAGGCAAGTAAGATGGATATGTCCGCAATCGACCCTTTCACCTTCCGCCTCGCCATTTTCGTGCTGGCGATCTTTGTCGGCTATTTCGTGGTGTGGAGCGTCACCCCGGCGCTGCACACCCCGCTGATGAGCGTGACCAATGCCATTTCCTCGGTGATCGTGGTGGGCGCACTGCTCGCCGTGGGCGTCGACATGGTTCATGACGCCAGCTGGGTCAGCAAACTCTTCGGCTTCATCGCTCTGGTCTTCGCATCCGTGAATATCTTCGGTGGCTTCCTCGTGACCCAGCGCATGCTGGCCATGTACAAGAAGAAGGGTTGATCGAAAAATGATCGACGCAAATATCGCCGCCCTTCTCTATCTGGTCTCGGGCGTTCTCTTCATCCTCGCGCTGCGTGGTCTCTCCAGCCCCCGCTCGGCCCGTCAGGGTAACACCTTCGGCATGGTGGGCATGGGCATTGCCATCCTCACCACTCTGGCCGTCGCCGCACCAACCGACTGGCTGAGCTGGCTGCTGATCATCGGCGGTCTCGGCCTCGGTGGCGGCATCGGCGCCTTCATGGCCCGCACGGTCAAGATGACCGACATGCCGCAACTGGTCGCCGCCTTCCACTCGCTGGTCGGTCTTGCTGCCGTCTTCGTGGCCGCCGCCGCGCTCTACGCGCCCGAAGCCTTCGGCATCGGCACGCTGGACCATATCCACGCACAGGCATTGGTGGAAATGTCGATCGGCACCGCCATCGGCGCCTTCACCTTCACCGGCTCGGTCATCGCCTTCGCCAAGCTCAACGGCAATATGAGCGGCAAGCCGATCATCCTGCCCTCGCGCCACCTCATCCATATCGCCATGGGTGTCGCCATCCTACTGCTGGTCGTGGCCTTCGCCATAACCGGGCATGCCTGGATGTTCTGGGCCATCACCGTGCTCGCGCTCATTCTGGGCGGGCTGATGATCATCCCCATCGGCGGCGCCGACATGCCCGTCGTGGTCTCGATGCTCAATTCCTATTCGGGCTGGGCGGCGGCAGGCATCGGCTTCACGCTGGGCAATACCGCGCTGATCATCACCGGCGCGCTGGTTGGCTCCTCGGGCGCCATCCTGTCCTACATCATGTGCAAGGCGATGAACCGCTCGTTCATCTCGGTGATCCTGGGTGGCTTTGGCGGTGACGCCGCTTCCGCTGCGGGTGGTGCCGAAGACGACCGTCCGGTCAAGCAGGGCGCCGCCGACGACGCGGCCTTCCTGATGAAGAATGCCGGCAAGGTCATCATCGTCCCCGGCTATGGCATGGCTGTCGCTCAGGCCCAGCACGCCTTGCGCGAAATGGCCGACATGCTCAAATCCGCTGGCGTTGAAGTCAAATACGCCATCCATCCAGTCGCTGGCCGTATGCCCGGACACATGAACGTGCTGCTCGCCGAAGCCAATGTGCCCTATGACGAAGTGTTCGAGCTGGAAGACATCAATTCCGAGTTTGCCCAGTCCGACGTCGCCTTTGTCATCGGCGCCAATGACGTGACCAACCCGGCGGCCAAGACCGACAAGACCTCGCCCATCTATGGCATGCCGGTCCTCAACGTCGAGGATGCAGGCACGGTGCTGTTCATCAAGCGCGGCATGGCCGCAGGTTACGCGGGCGTGCAGAACGAACTGTTCTTCCGCGACAACACCATGATGCTGTTCGGCGACGCCAAGAAGGTCACCGAAGAAATCGTCAAGGCACTCGGGCACTAGTCGAAGGATCGAGGATATAGGCTCGATCCGCCATCCACCTGCCGATCCGGCACCTCCCCCTTGACGGGCTCCGACCCGTCCCGAAGGGCAGATTGCTCCGGGGGAGCAATCTGAGGTGAGGAGGCTGGGAGGGGGTGAGGGAGCCACGATTTTTGCGCCTGTGAACACCCCACCCCACCCCTCCCCGTCAAGGGGAGGGTGCCGCATCGAGTGCGCGACTGCATAGTGGCAGCCATGACACGCATCAGACCCGCTTCAGCGGGTCTTTTCTTGTTTCCCCTTGCCGCTTCCCATCGTCATTGCCCGGCTTGTCCGGGCAATCCATCTTGCCGGTCCATCCTATGGACCACCCGAACAAGTCGGGTGGTGACGGAGCGGAGAGGACCGTTTCCAATAGAAGCAGAAACGCTCTAGTCTGCGCGCCGGATCAGGGAGGGGACGCCATGGCCAGAGCAATCCGCAAATCGAGCGCCGCACCAGATATGCCGATCAAACGGCAGGCGGTGGTGATCGTCCATGGTCAGGGCGAGCAGCGGCCCATGGGCACGATCCGCGATTTCGTGAAAGTACTCTGGCAGAAAAATCCCGAACTCAACGCGCCCGGCGAAACCAACGAAACCGAGCGCAAGATCTGGATCGTGCCCGACGATAAAAGCGGGCTCTACGAGTTGCAGCGCATTACCACACCCGAGCATAACGGTCGGCGCAGCGACTTTTTCGAGCTTTATTACGCCGACCTGCTGAACGCCACGCCGCTCCGCAATCTATGGCGCTGGGTGCAAAGGCTGCTCTGGGTCGACCCTGCCTATGTGCCCGCCCATATGCGCTGGCCATGGGCGGTATTCTGGATGCTGACCGTTGTGACCATTATCAGCGCCTTGGCGGCGCTGCTGGCGCTGCCCGAATTGCTCAGGCTCAACTGGTTTGAAGCCTTCGCCTCAGAAACAGCGCGGCGCGGCCATATCATCTCGCTTGTCGGTCTGGCGCTGATCCTCTTACCCAAATTCATTGTGCAACTGGCTGTCATCAAGCGCATTCCCAGCCAGCTGCTGATCCTGACCATTGCCATCGGCGTGCTCGACAGCTTTGGCTGGAACAACCACATCATCAATCTGATGCTGCTGGGCTGGCTCGCCTATCTGGCCGATACGCTGCTGCTGCCCTATTTCGGCGATGCGGCAAGCTATCTTTCGGCTCATACCGAAACGGTGCAAAGCCGTCAGGGCGTGCGCAATCGCGGGCTGGCTCTGCTCAAGGCTTTGCATGAAGATCCCGAATATGACCGGGTCATCGTCATCGCTCATTCGCTCGGCTCGGTACTGGCCTATGACCTCCTGCATATTCTCTGGCACGAAGTGGGCCCGACCAAGGACAATCCGCCCGGTCCTAAAGCCATTGAGGCGCTCAAGGCGGTGGATGACTTCGTGGCGGCGGCGCCGAAAGACCATTGGGATGCAGACACTATTGCCCGGTTTCAGGCCCTGCAATGGCAAGCCTTCATGACCCTCAGCGCCCAGAAGGGCAAACCGGGCACCGAAACCCTGTCGGGCTGGAAGATTTCCGACCTGATCACATTGGGCTCGCCCCTCTCCAGCGCTGAATTTCTGATCACCGATGGACAGCAGGATTTCAAGCGCATGAAAGAGGAGCGCGTGCTGCCCACGGCCCCACCACAGCCCTATAATGGCGAGCATGGCGTGCTCTATCCCGACACGGAAAAAGGCGATGCCGCGCACCACGCCGCCGTCTTTTCAACCGTGCGCTGGACCAATCTCTACGACCGCTTCGATTCCCCGCTTTTCCTTTTGGGCGACGCCATTTCCGGCCCGCTGGCGGGCGAAGACCAGTTCGGCCCCGGCATTCTCGATGTCGATGTGGAAATACACTGGGGGCGGCTGGGATGGCGTCTGTTCACCCACAATTTCTACTGGACCGACACGGCCAAGCAAGGCGATCCGCCAGCGCCCCATATCACCTCATTCCGCGCGGCAGTGGGGCTGGAGCGCTAGGTCAGTAATGCGGCGGCGGCTTCTCGCTCGTCGGGTCGGCAATGTAGGAACCGGCGCGCACCTGCTCCTCCATCATCACCAGTTTTCGGGTCAACAGGTCGATGGCTTTCCACTGCTCGGTAATGGTGGCGTTGAGCTCTTCGATCGTTTGATCCTGATAGGCGATACGCGTTTCAAGCGCGTCGAGCCTGTCGTGATGATCATTGCCAGCCATGTGCCAATCCCTCGCATTTGAGGCCCCTCGAATAGGCCGGTTGCGGCCCTGTCTCAAGCCACTTTCCGGCTGACCCGCCATTGACGCTTACGGAACCCTATCGCCGTTCGCGCCATTCTTCCTTGAGAAATTGCCAAGGAAAGCCACGAAATGGCCACCACAGCATTGTTTTCAGCCCCTCTTGCCCCCGCAGACAACACCGGTCTGCGCCTGGGCGCGACCATTCTGGTCTCTGCCGCGCTGGCGACAGGATTGTTCGGGCTGGTGCATCTGGGCCTGACAGCTTTCGGTTTCCTGCCCTTCTTCTTCGCGCCTTTCGGATTGCCGCATTGGGCGGGCAGCGCCATCCATCTTGCGCAACTGGCCCTGCTCGGCGCTGCCTTCGGCGCTTTGCAGCCAGTGGCGGCGCGGCCTGCCCGTTTCTGGCTGGCGGGTCTGATCGCCGCCTATATCGCCCTGCCCTTTGTAGCAGCGATGCTGGATTCCCTGCAATTGAGTCTGGTCTGCACCTTCGTGCTGCTGCTCGGCCTCGCCACTTTGCGCCGCGTGGGGGCTCAGTCAAAACTGGCAGGCTGGTTGATGAGCCCCATGCTCGCCATTGTCGGCATCAGTGCCGCAATGGGGCTGACTTTGGCCGCCGCCTATACCCCGCCTTTCGCGCTGGTTCAGGGCCAGAACCCGCCAAACCTGGCCAGTTGACGATCAGTTACCCACAAGTGCCCTCTTGCCACATCCCGCCCGGAGCGCCATCTGGGCGGGATCATTCGTTTTCAGGAGCCTTCCAATGGCCAAGCTGCTCAAGATCGATGTGTTCACCGATGTGGTCTGCCCGTGGTGCCTGGTAGGGTCCGCCCGGCTCGATCAGGCGCTCGCCAGACTACCCGACGACATCGAGGTCGTGGTCGAGAACCATCCCTTTTATCTCGACCCGAACGTGCCGCCGGAAGGCGTTGATGTCGGCCGGATGCTGCAGGAGAAATATGGCCGCGATCCCAAGGACATGTGGGCCCGCGTGGAAGGCGAAGCCGCAAAGGCCGGTATAGCGCTCGATCTGTCGCAACAGCCGCGCATGTTCAACACCGCCAAGGCGCACACCATCACCCGCCTCTCCAAACCCAATGGCAATCAGCACGAATTGGCCAATGCCATTGCCGACGCCTATTTCCTCGAACACCGCCAGATCAACGACGACAATGTGCTCGCCGATATCGCGGTCGAATTCGGCTGGGATCGCGGCGATGCACTCGATGCCATCAATGACGAGAACGAATTGTCGATCACCGCGCAACTCGCCACCAGCGCCGCCCAGCAGGGCATTCAGGGCGTGCCATTCTTCGTCTTCGCCGAGAAATATGCGCTCTCGGGCGCCCAGCCGGACGAGGTCTTTGCCCAGGCACTCGAAAAGTCCATTTCTGAACTCTGACAGGGGCTTCGCAAAGGTGTAGAATACGGCTCTGTTCGTTTCGAGGTCTATCGTGAAACTGCTGCGCCGTATTCTTCTCGCCCTGCTCGCGCTGGTCGTTCTCCTCTATGCCGGGGGCATCGGCTACATGTTCGTCAATCAGCGGGCGCTGCAATACGAAGCGACGGGCGCGATTACCGAACTGGCTGATGCGGGCCTGCCCGGCGCCGAGCAATTACAAATCCCGTCGGGGGATGGCCTCATCACCGCCTGGTATCAGGCGCCGCGTGCGGGCATGCCCACTATCCTTTATTACAAGGGCAATTCGGGCAGCTTCACCTATGAGCATGAGCGCTATGCCCAATTCGTCGCCGATGGCTATGGCTTCTTTGCCTTCGACTATCGCGGCTTTCCCACCTCGCCCGGTGAAATTTCCGAGGCCAATATCCTCACCGATGCGCTCACCGCCTATGATTGGGTCGCCGCGCGCAACGATACGATCCTGATCTGGGGGCGCTCGCTCGGCTCCGGCCCGGCCACCTATGTCGCCAGCCAGCGCGACGCCAAAGCGCTCCTGCTCGAAACCCCGTTCCTTTCCGCCGTCACCGTCGCGGCAGAGCGTTATCCCATCCTGCCGGTGGGTCTGGTCATGCAGGATCAGTTCCGCAGCAATGAGTGGATTGCCGATGTGAGCGAACCGGTCCTTGTCGCCCACGGCACGGCTGACACCACCATCGGGGTGTCCAATGGCGAGCGGCTCTATGCGCTCGCTCCCAATCCCTATGAACTCTGGATCGTGCCCGATGCGGGCCATTCCGATCTCTGGGCCGCTGGCATCTGGAGCCACGCCCGGCCCTTCTTCAAGAAAGCCGTCTCCCCGTGACCAAACCTGTTCCGGCGGGCATGTCCGCCCGCCGCACCGCCATCATTGGCGGGCTGATGGTGGCAACCGGCCCCCTCAGCCTCACCCTTTATGCGCCCGCCCTGCCCACCATTGTCGGCGATTTCGACACCAGCGATGCCGCAGGCAAGCTGACCTTGACCGTTTATTTTGCCGCCTTTGCGCTGGCGCAGCTTATTTGCGGCCCGCTGTCCGACCGCTTCGGGCGGCGCAGCGTGGGCATGGCCTTCTTCGCCATCTATGTGCTGGGCAGCCTCATCGCCGCCATGGCGCCAAGCCTTGAAGTGCTGTTCATCGGGCGCTTCGTGCAGGGCTTTGGCGTGTCGGCAGGCGTTGCCCTGTCCCGCGCCATGGTCCGCGACCAGTTCGTCGGCGGGGAAGCCATCCGCATCCTCACCCTGATCAACCTCATCCTGACGGTGACGCCCGCCGTTGCGCCCACATTGGGCAGCGTCATCCTGCTCCTGGGCTCCTGGCACTTGCTCTTTGTGATCATGGCCGGGTTCGGCCTCGCCATTCTCGCGCTGCAGGCCACCAGCGCCCGCGAAACCCTGCCGCCTGAAAGGCGCATACCGTTGAGGCCCGGCATTATCATCGCCAATTACCGCACCCTGCTAAGCGCGCCCGATTTCATCGTGCCCTCGCTGCTGCTGTGTCTGGTCTTTTCCGGCTTTCACGGTTTTACCGCGCTTTTGCCCTTCATTCTGATCGATGATCTGGGTTTCACGCCATTCCAGTTTGCCATGGCGATGCTGGTGCAGACGGCATCCTTCATCGTCGGCAATCTGACAGTGTCCTATCTTTCGACCCGCATCAGCAGCGACAGGCTGGTGACGATTGCCATGATCATCCTAGGCATCAGCGGGCTGGGCTTCGCCATTCTGCCAAACCTGTTCCCGCTCTCGGTCGTCGCCATCATGGTGCCTATCGGGGCCTGGATGGTTGGCCTCGCCTTTATCAGCCCGACGGCCACAGCCGCCGCCATGGCTGGCTTTGGCGCAATTGCCGGCGCTGCTGGCGCTCTCAGCGGCTTCTTTCAGATCAGTGGCGGCTTTCTCGGCTCGCTGGCGGCCGGAACGCTGTTTCCCAACGCCTTTGCCGCCCTCACCATTCAATTGCCCGTCGTCGCGCTTCTGACCATTGCCGTGGCCTTGGCAGATCGCTGGCGGAAACGCAGGCAATAAAAAACGCCGCCCTGTAAGGACGGCGTTTCAAATTTCTCGGTCGAACCGTAGCTTAGCTACGGGCACCGGCAGCGGCACGACCCGGAGCGGCCGGACGAGCCGGAGCGGCGGGCAGACCGCCCTCGCGCTGAGCGCGCTTGCGAGCCAGCTTGCGGGCGCGACGTACGGCCTCAGCCTTCTGGCGAGCCTTCTTCTCAGAGGGCTTCTCGTAATAATTGCGCAGCTTCATTTCGCGGAAGACACCTTCGCGCTGCAGCTTCTTCTTCAGTGCGCGCAGCGCCTGGTCAACATTGTTATCGCGAACGACTACTTGCAAAGGTCAAATGCCCTTTCAAAGCTTGGCAAATTGTTTGGATGAAAGCAGCATGGCTAAAACCACACCACCGACCAGCCGAGCCGGTCACCGTGGCGGGGTCTATAGCCCAAGAATCCCGGCCTGTCCACACTTACCCGGTGGAAAAGTGCGCCATCTTGCCGGTTTGCGCGCCGTCCACTACCGCTTGAAGCCGCAAAATTGGAGATAAGCATGTATCAGCCGATTGTCATGGTGCCGGGCCTGCGCTGCGACGCCTATCTCTATCAGCCTGTCATTGCGCGTCTGGGCGAAACCATAGCGCCCCACGTGGCCGACATCTCGCTCGACGGCAGTATAGAGGGCATGGCGGCCCGCATCCTTGCATCCGCCCCGCCCCGTTTCGCGCTGGCCGGCCTCTCCATGGGCGGCTATGTGGCCCTCGAAATCATCCGGCAGGCACCCGAACGGGTAACGCATCTGGCTCTGCTCGACACCAATGCCCGCCCCGACAGTGACGAGCGCAAACAAACCCGCCGGGCCGAAATGGCTCTGGTGGCGCAGGGCAAGTCCGCCCTCGTCTCCCGCACTGCCCTGCCCGGCCTGCTCGCACCCAAAAACCTCGGCACCCCTATCGCCGAAGCCGTGCACGACATGGCCATGCGCGTCGATGCGCAAGCCTATTACCGCCAGCAGGAGGCGATCATGGGCCGCATCGATTCCCGGCCCTTCCTCAAGAACATAGCCGTGCCCACTCTCGTGGGCGTCGGCGCCGAGGATAAACTGATCCCGCTGCCGCTTTCCGAAGAAATGGCCGACGCCATCGCTGGCGCAAAGCTGGTTGTGTTCCCCGATGCAGGACATGTTCCAACACTGGAAAATCCGGACGCGGTGGCAGCGGCCATGCAAGACTGGCTGAACCGGTAGAGAGCCACCGGCTTTCCCCTCTCCCCTTACGGGAGAGGGTGGATCGGGCAAAGCCCGAGACGGGTGAGGGGTGGTTCGTGGCACGCTCCGTGCCGCCGGAGAGATCGCAGACCCCTCATCCGCCCTTCGGGCACCTTCTCCCACAAGGGGAGAAGGGAGTACCGCACTTGTGGCACACCCTGGCTCACCCTTCTCCCCTTGTGGGAGAAGGTGGATCGCGCAAAGCGCGAGACGGATGAGGGGGCCCTAGCCCCGCACGATCCGGTTGATATGCCCCATCTTGCGCCCCGGCCTTGCTTCGGCCTTGCCGTAGAGATGCGGCTGGGTATCGCCATCGAGGCCATTGGGCACGATGTCGACTTCATCCCCGACCAGGTTCTGCATCACCACATCGGCCATGCGCCTCGGATCGCCCAACGGCCAGCCGGCAATGGCGCGGATATGCTGCTCGAACTGATCAGTCAGGCAGACCGCTTCGGTCCAATGTCCCGAATTGTGCACGCGCGGCGCAATCTCATTGACCATCAGGCTGGGGCGTTCGCCGCCAATGACAAAGAATTCCACGCCCAGCACGCCGACATAATCCAGCGCGACGACAATGACCTTGGCCAGCATGGCCGCATGTTTTTCGACGCCGGGCGCAATCTCGGCGGGCACGGTCGAGGTATAAAGAATATGGTGCCGATGCACATTTTCGGCGGCATCGAACGCGCGGACAGATCCATCGACCCCGCGCGCCACCACCACCGAGATTTCCTTCTCGAACGGCACGAAGCCTTCCAGCACCAGCGGATGCGGCTTCAGCTCATTGAACGCGGCCTCTGCATCACCGGGCTCGCGCAACACCCTCTGCCCCTTGCCGTCATAGCCGAGCCGCGTGGTCTTGAGCACGGCAGGCAGGCCAAGCTCTTCGACACCCTTGTTCAGGTCATCAAGACTATGCACCGCGCGATAGGGCGCAACGGGAATATTCTTGGATGCAAGAAAGCTTTTTTCGGCGAGACGGTCCTGGGAAATGGCCAGGGCATTGGCACCGGGTCGCAGGGGCTTTAGCCCACCGAGAATTTCTGCGGTCGCCGCCGGAACATTCTCGAATTCATAGGTCACCACATCGACCTGATCGGCAAAGGCCTTGAGCGCCTCGGCGTCGTCATAGGCGGCCACAGTCTTGAATGGCGTCACGTCGAAAGCCGGGCTTTGCGGGTCGGGGCAATAGATATGGCTTTTCAGCCCCAGCTTTGCCGCCGCCAGCGCCAGCATGCGCCCGAGCTGCCCCCCGCCCAGAATGCCGATGGTGGAGCCGGGAGCAAGAGATGCAGTTTTTTCGGTCAAGATGCTACTCGATATCGGACGGGAATTGCGGAACGGATTGTGTCTGGCGGGCGCGATGGGCTTCCAGCCTGTCGGCCAGATCGTCATCGCTCAAGGCGAGAACCGAGGCAGCCAGCAGCGCCGCGTTGATGGCACCCGGCTCGCCAATGGCCAGCGTGCCGACGGGAATACCGCCGGGCATCTGCACGATGGAATAAAGACTATCCATGCCGCTGAGCGCTTTTGAGCGCACCGGCACGCCAAAGACCGGCAATGTGGTCATGGCCGCGATCATGCCCGGCAGATGCGCGGCCCCGCCGGCGCCGGCAATGATCACCTTGATGCCTTCGGCTTTTGCATTGGTGGCGAAGTCCACCATGCGCTCGGGCGTGCGATGCGCCGAAACGATGCGCGCCTCATATTCGACTTCGAGGTTTTCGAGGGTTTCCGCGGCCAGCCGCATTGTGGGCCAGTCTGATTGGCTGCCCATGACGATGGCAACAGGTGGCTTGAGCATGGCGTTTCCCTCATCCTGCTCCGCAAAGCGCGGAACTAGCCCAATTCCTGCCACAAAACAAGGCGGCAAAGAGCTAGGCGATGATGTCCGGCAGAAGAATATTTTCCAGCTGCACGATGCGGTCCTTGAGCACCAGCTTACGCTTTTTGAGCCGCTGAATGAGCATTCTATCGGCCAGCGCAGATTGGGTGAGCGTGTGGATCGCCGCGTCGAGATCGGCGTGTTCCTGGCGTTTTGTCGCCAGCTCAAGGCCCAATTGGGCTTCCTGTTCCTTATCGAGAGGCAGCATCGAAAACCGGCCTGGCGTGGCAACAATCACACCCTTGGTTAACCGATCACAGAGTGTTTTGCATCTGATTTCCGATCCGCTGGCAAACACCGTCGACAAAGCATGAAAGATTTGTGACGATGCCCCTGTCCAACACTCTGAAAGGAGTAATTCATGTCGACTGAAGGCCACATCGCGGCGCTCACAAGGCGCCATCAGGAACTGGACCAGAAGATTCAAAGCGAAACGCAGAATCGTTTGGTTGATGACTTGATGGTCGCGGCGCTCAAGCGGAAAAAACTCGAAGTGAAGGACGAACTTTATAAGCTCCAGGCAGAAAACCGGCCATAGGCCAGGTTGTTCATCAAGACACTCCTGGAGGGTCACGGCGAAAGCCGCGGCCCTTTTTTCATGCCCATTCCCCCGCCAAATAGATCAGGATTAACACCCTCTTAAGTCCCTCCCCCCATCGTTATCCCAAAACGGCACAACTCGATTCGTGCCGCTGATGACGACCAATTCTGGGGTAGTGATGACGCGCGTTCTGGTGGTGGATGATGATCCGGTGCAATTGCGGCTGACGGCGGAAATCGCCAGTCGCGCCGGTTTCAAGCCGGTCCTGGCCACGGCGGGTGAACAGGCGCTCACCATTCTGCGCGACGACACCAGGATCGGCGCCATGATCCTTGATCTGGTCATGCCCGATCTAGACGGCATGGGCGTCATGGATGTAATGCGCCGCGAAGGTATAACCACCCCGGTCATTATCCAGACGGCCAATGCGTCGCTGGAAACCGTGATTTCGGCCATGCGTCAGGGCGCGGCCGATTATTTCGTCAAGCCAGTCGCGCCCGAGCGCCTCGTCATCTCGCTGCGCAACGCCATGAAGCTCGACGCACTGGAAAACGCCATCCGCTCCGAGCATGCGCGCAAATCCGGCACCTTTACTCGCTCCGATCTGGTGGCAAGCGCCCCCGCCATGGCGCGCGTTCTGGCTTTGTCGGCAAAGGCATCCAAAAGTGCCATTCCCGTGCTGATCGAAGGCGAAACCGGCACCGGCAAGGAATTGATCGCCCGCATCATTCAGGGCACCGGCGAGCGCGCGGGCAAACCCTTCATCACTGTCAATTGCGGGGCCATTCCGCCAAATCTGGTGGAATCGGTGCTGTTCGGCCATCGCAAGGGGGCGTTCACCGGCGCCCATGCCGATCAGAAGGGCAAGTTTGCCGAGGCTCATGGCGGCACCATCTTCCTCGATGAAGTGGGGGAATTGCCGCTCGATACGCAGGTTAAATTGCTGCGCGTCCTGCAGGAAGGCGAGATCGAGCCGCTTGGCGCCACTCACCCGGAAAAGGTCAATGTGCGCCTGATTTCAGCGACCAATCGGCGGTTGCTCAACCTCGCCAAATCGGGCGAGTTCCGCGAAGACCTTTATTACCGGCTCAATGTCTTCCCCATCTATGTGCCGCCCCTGCGCGAGCGCAAGGAAGACCTCAAGGCGCTGACCGATCATTTCATCGCCCGTTTTTCGGCTGAGGCCGGCAAGCGCATTCTGGGCATTTCGCCCAATGCGCTCGATCTGCTGACCGCCTATGACTGGCCCGGCAATATCCGCCAGCTTGAAAATGCTGTCTATCGGGCGGTCGTCCTGACCGATGGCGCTTTTCTTGAAGTTCAGGACTTTCCACAGATCCTGGCGCATTCGTCGGGCCGTGAAGAGGCGCTTAGGACCATCGAGCAGATGGAACTGCCCGCAGCACCCATCCATATCGACGCGACGCCCGCCCGCCAGCGGCAGGAACCGGCTATCACGCCCAATGCCGACCGCTTCCTCGATGATAGCGGGCAATTGCAGGCTCTCGCCCATATCGAACGCGCAGCCATAGAATTTGCCATTGCCCATCACGGTGGTCGCATGTCGCGCGTGGCGCGGGCCTTGGGTATTGGCCGCTCCACGCTCTATCGCAAGCTGCACGAATATGGGCTGGCCGAAGGATTGATCAGCGACGCCGCCTGAGCGCGCAATGCGCTCACAAAGTGCGCCGTTAACCTTGTTCCTTACCGCAGTCTTAACATCTTGCCGCGATTTTGAGGCAAATTGTTAACTGCGAGGCCATCATGTTGCGTACCGGCATTGCGCTCTTAGTCGCTGTCTGTCTCACCACCACCGCTCAGGCTGCCGATCTCGGCTGGAACAGCGGCGCCAGCTCATCAAACGTCTTTTCGCCGGTCAGCGCCACCCAGTGGACCGGGTTCTACGCTGGCGTTTCAGGTGGCTATGGCTGGGGCACGACAAGCGTATCGCCCGCTGTTGGCGCTGCTGTCGAGAACAATTCCAGCGGCTGGCTGGTTGGCGCGCAGGCCGGTTACAACATGGATATGGGTGGCTTCGTGCTTGGTGGCGAAGCCGATCTGCAATGGGCTAATATCGGCCATTCCGAGCCTTTCGGCGCTGGCACCTTCACAGCCAAAACCGACTTCTTCGGCACCCTGCGCGCCCGCGCCGGTGTCCCGATCGGTCAGGTCATGCCCTACGGTACCGTGGGTGTCGCCTATGGCCGTGGCTCGGCGACCGAGGAAAATGGTGCTTTGGCCTCGACACAGACCAACAACCATTTTGGTTGGACTGCCGGTGTCGGCCTCGAAGCGCAAGCCACCGATAATCTGTCGATCAAAGCCGAATATCTTTATGTCGATCTCGGAAGTCAGTCCTACAACACGTTACCTGGCGGCGGCCGCGATATCGCCCAGAGCTTCAGCGTCATCCGTGCTGGCGTGAACTACAAGTTCTAGCACCAGAATGGCGCGGCGTTGCAGCCGCGCCACACCCGACCTTCACAAAACTGCGAGCAATTGCTCCCGTTAAGGTTTGCAGTTTATTGAGATGAATGCGGCGTGGCCTGAAATGGGCCGGATTCGGCCTGTGCGCCTTGCATTTTCCACGCAGCAAGGAGCCTAGATGAATAAGCTTGTGGTTAGCGTGGTCGCCCTTTTTGCAGCCACTCTGGCGCAACCGGCAATGGCACAGCAGGTGGTGAGCAGCCTCGAAGCCAGCCGTGTCGTTATCGCCCCCCCGCAAAGCGCCATCGCCCGGACCATCAAGTCTGGCCTGTCTTCCGCCTATTACGGCGCCCGCGCCGGAACCGCCTCGCAGGACGACGCGCAAAGGCTCTATTTTCTCTATGGAGAGCGCTATTTCGAGCCGATCTGGCTGAGCGCGGACGCACACGGCAAGCCGGTCTTCTCGCCCGCTGCCAATACCATTATCGCCCTGTTCCGCGACGCGGCCAGCGAAGGCCTGCGCCCTGAGGATTATCTGACACCCGCCATCGACCTTGCCCGCATCAGCGGCGACGAGGATGCACTGGCCGGGCTCGAAACCGCTTTTTCAGCGGCGGTGATGCGCTATGCCAACCACATTCACAATGGCCGCATCCGCCCGCAATCGGTCAGCGAAAATTTCGACATCAAGACCAAGCCGATCGACGAAGGCGCGCTGCTGCAAAAGCTGGCAACGAGCACTGATCCGGCCGCGATCCTTGCCGAGCTTGAGCCCAAGCATGTCGAATTCCTCGCGCTCAAAAAGGCACTGGCCAATTTTGAAGCCAGCACCAGCGAACGCCCAACCCCCATCGCCGATGGCGCGGTGCTGCGTCCGGGCAATTCGGACGCCCGCGTTCCCGCAATCCGCGACAGGCTCGGCCTGCCTGCCTCGACCTCGCCAGCCTATGACGAGGCAACGGTATCGGCGGTAAAGGATTTCCAGCAGGGTGCCGGCCTTGAAGTCGACGGCATTATCGGGCCGGCGACCATTGCCGCCTTCAATGGCGGCGCGGCCACGCGGCGCGAAGACATCATCGCCAATATGGAACGCTGGCGCTGGATGCCGTCCGAACTGGGCAGCTTCAACGTCTTCGTCAACATTCCCGAATTCCGGCTGGCCATCAACCGTGATGGGCACGAAGACTATACGACCCGCGTCGTCGTCGGCACGACCAAGAACCAGACCCCGATCTTCTCGGACAATATCCGCCATCTGGTGGTCAATCCCTATTGGAACGTGCCCAGCTCCATCATTCGCGGCGAGATCGCGCCCGCCGTGCTGCGCAATCCGGGCTATACCGATTCCAAGAATATGGACCTGCTCTATAACGGCACGCCGGTCAGCCCCTGGCAGGTCGACTGGACCCAGGTCTCAGCCAATAATTTCCCCTTCCGCGTGCGCCAGCGCCCCGGTCCGGGCAATTCGCTGGGGCAGATCAAGTTCCTCTTCCCCAACAAGCACGACGTCTATCTGCACGACACCCCGTCCAAGAACCTGTTTTCGCGGTCCTATCGTGCCTTCAGCCATGGCTGTATCCGCGTGCAGGACCCGTTTGCCTTTGCGGATGCCTTGATGGCCAACGAAGCCAATATTTCGCGGTCCTCGCTTGAAGCCATGTTCGGCCCGTCCGAGCGCTGGGTGAACCCGCAGACGCAGATTCCCGTGCATCTGGCCTATTTCACCCTGCGCGTCGACGCCGATGGTACGCTGCGCAATTTCGGTGACGTCTATGGCCATAACGAAGCCCTGATCGCCGCCATGGGTCTCAAGACCCAGCCCGCACCCGCCATCATTGCCGATGCCAACCCCGTGCCCGACGACCTCTCCCCGTGAGCGGGTTAACGTCGCGTTCACACTTTCGCCTTGGTTGTGCCCGGATTCGTGCTTAAATAACGAAGCTGTGATGGCGGGGGATCGCTGTTCACATCTGGTTAGCGTTAAGACAATGGATCGATTTTAGCGCTAACGTCCGACCATATCTTGCAAGTGAACCGGGCAGAGTTTGGCGTGACGGTCTCGACTATTGGTAATTGGCGAAATCCTGTGCGGCTGCTTGCGGCGGCGCTCGTGGCTTTTTCTACCCTGTTTTTTGCTGCGCTTCCGGCAGCATCCGCCAATGAGCGGGCGCTCTACCTTTATTACACCCACACCAAGGAAACCGCGCGCATCTTCTTCAAGCGCAATGGGCAATATGTCCAGTCGGGCCTGAACGAGCTGAACGTTTTCCTGCGCGACTGGCGACGGAACGAGCCCGCCAATATGGACCCGCGGCTTTTTGACCTGGTTTGGGAGGTCTATCAGGAAGTGGGCGGCAGCCAGCCGATCAATGTCGTCTCCGCCTATCGCTCCCCGGCCACCAATGCCATGCTGGCCAAGAATTCTTCCGGTGTTGCTGACGATTCCCAGCATATGCGCGGCACCGCCATGGACTTTTTCATTCCCGGCGTGCCCCTCAACAAACTGCGGGCAGTGGCCATGCGCAAGCAGGTCGGCGGCGTCGGCTATTACCCCACCTCGGGCAGTCCCTTTGTGCATCTGGACACCGGCTCGGTCCGCGCCTGGCCGCGCATGACCCGCGCCCAGCTCCAGGAGCTGTTCCCCGACGGGCGCACAATGCATATCCCCACTGACGGCAAGCCCATTTCGCAGGAAGGCTATCAGGTCGCCATGGCGGAGTGGAAACGCTGCCACGCTTATCCGTGCAATGGCTCGTCTTCTTCCGGCACGCAGGTCGCCAGTTCTGGCAGCTCGGGCCGCACACTGATGGACGTACTGTTCGGCGGCAATGGCAATCAGCAGGCTGCGCCCGCCGCAACCGCAGCAGCGCCGCAGGTACAAACAGCGTCTCTGGCGCCCCAGCAGGCGACACGCATTGCCCCGGTCATGCCAACAGCCCGCCCCGGCGATCTGGGTTCGAGCCCGGACGTGGCCATGGCCGCAGCGCCTCTGCCGGTTGAACCGGTTCTGCCCTTTGGCACCGCAGGCAGCGCGCCTCTCACCCCCGAAGAAATGGGGCAGGTTCAACTTGCAAGCCTCGCACTACCCGTTTCCATGCCTGATGATCTGCGCAGCCAGCGGACCACCGGCCTGCCCGGCGGCGACGCGGTCACAGCCATCGCAGCATTCTCGCCTCCGACCATGCCGACGCCACGCGTTATCATGACCGAACCTTCCGCCGAAATGCTGACCGCCTATGCCCCGGCCAATGCTGCCGAAGGCCAGCCAAGCGCCATCGAAGCAATCATCACCGGTTCGGCCAGCGCAGGACTGCGCCTGCCCGGCCTGCCGACCCCGCTCAGCGCTGCCACCGGCCTGCGGTCGGCCTCGCTTGGGGGACAATCCGCCGATCCGATGAGCGGCCTGTTCGACCAGACTTTCGGTGCAACGAATGCCGCTGGCGCCGACAGTCTCGCCGCAGCGCTGGCGCAGCACGTTGCCGGACAAGGTCAGTCCGATGCCATGCGCCGCCCCGAACTGGTCGCGCCCGATCTCGATCATGTCGCCGATATCTTCACAGCCCCTGCGGCCATGAATTCAAACCACTTCGCGGTGTTTTTTGATCATGACGAAGCCGATTTTGATCCGACGCCCGAAATGGGCCGTTCGGTTCTGGTCAAATCAGTGGGCAATGGCGGACCGGGCCTGATGCACACCAATTTCCCGCTATCGCCTCTGGTCAATTAAGCGCAGGCGGCAGGCCCGCCTGCCCCGCAAAAGCCTGATTGCTCCGCTTCAAATCCGCGCTGGCTGTTCCCGCGCGGCCCCTCGCCATTGCCAAGCCGGAACCCGAAGCCTAAACAGGGCACAAGACCAGTAGATCACGAGGGCCAACTTGGCCAACAGACCCCAGACCCCGCTGCTCGATACGATTCATGACCCCGCCGATCTGCGCGTCCTGCCGCGCGAGGATCTCGCGCAGGTGGCCGATGAATTGCGCACGGAAATGATCGACGCCGTTTCGGTAACCGGCGGGCATCTGGGCGCTGGCCTTGGGGTCGTGGAACTGACCGTGGCGCTCCACGCCGTTTTCGATACACCCCATGACCGCATCATCTGGGATGTCGGCCATCAGGCCTATCCGCACAAAATCCTGACCGGTCGCCGCGACCGCATCCGCACCCTGCGCCAGAAGGATGGCCTGTCCGGCTTCACCCGCCGCGCCGAGAGCGAATACGACCCCTTTGGCGCGGGCCATTCCTCGACCTCGATTTCGGCCGGTCTGGGCATGGCCGTCGCCAGCCAGCACCTTGAAACACCGCGCAATGTCATCTCCGTCATTGGCGACGGTTCCATGTCGGCCGGCATGGCCTATGAGGCGATGAACAATGCCGGGGCCATGGATGCACGGCTGATCGTCATTCTCAACGACAATGACATGTCCATTGCGCCGCCCACCGGCGCACTGCGGACCTATCTGGCGCAATTGGTGTCCGGCCCGGTCTATCGCGGCACCCGCGAAGCGGCCAAGACCCTTGTGCACAAGCTCCCCCCGTTCCTCCACGAACCGGCCCGCAAGACCGAGGAATTTGCCCGTTCCTTCTTCACCGGCGGCACGCTGTTCGAGGAACTCGGCTTCTATTATGTCGGCCCCATCGATGGGCATAATCTCGACGATCTGATCTCGATCCTCGAAAATGTCCGCGATTTTGGCTCCGGCCCGATCCTGGTCCATGCCGTGACCAAGAAGGGCAAGGGCTATGCGCCCGCCGAGAATTCCGCCGACAAATATCACGGCGTTTCCAAGTTCAACGTCATTACTGGCGCACAGGCCAAGGCGCCTTCCAACGCGCCATCCTATACGTCGGTCTTTGCATCTTCTCTCATTCAGGAAGCCGAGGCCGACCCGCGCGTGGTCGCCATAACCGCCGCCATGCCCTCGGGCACCGGGCTGGATAAATTTGCCGAGCTGTTCCCATCCCGCATCTACGATGTGGGCATTGCCGAGCAGCATGCCGTCACCTTTGCAGCGGGCATGGCCAGCGAAGGCATGAAGCCGTTCTGCGCCATCTATTCGACCTTCCTGCAGCGCGCCTATGATCAGGTCGTGCATGACGTTGCCATTCAGGGCCTGCCGGTCCGTTTCGCCATCGACCGCGCCGGTTATGTCGGCGCCGATGGCCCCACCCATGCCGGCAATTACGACAATGCCTATCTCGGGGCTATCCCCGGCATCGTGCAGATGGCAGCTGCCGACGAGGCCGAGCTGCGCCATATGGTGGCGACTGCCGCCGCCTATGACGCTGGCCCGATCGCCTTCCGCTATCCGCGCGGAGACGGCATGGGCGTCGATATGCCGACACGCGGCGAAATCCTCCCCATCGGTAAGGGCCGCGTGCTGCGGCAGGGGTCGACCATTGCGCTCCTGTCCTATGGTACAAGGCTGGGCGAAGTCCTCGCCGCCGCCGACAAGCTGGCCGCCCTCGGGCTTAATCCAACCATCGTCGATGCGCGCTTCCTCAAGCCCCTCGACGAGGAACTGATCGCCAGACTGGCGCAGACCCACGACGTGCTGATCTCGACCGAAGAAGGTGGTCTGGGCGGCTTCGGCAGCCATGTGGCAACCTTCCTCGCGTCCAATGGCCTGCTCGACGGCAAGCTACGCTTCCGCCCGCTGATGATCCCCGACACCTTTGTCGAGCATTCCAGCCAGACCGACATGTATGCCGCCGCCGGGCTCGACCGCACCGGTATCGTCCAGACCGCACTGACCACGCTGGGCTATGATCAGGCGGCGATGCAAGCCGCTCTCGCCAAGGTTTAGGCTATCCGACTCTACCTCCCGCAATCGTCACCACCCGGTTTATCCGGGTGGTCCATGCTGCACGGGCGCACAGATGGATTGCCCGGACAAGCCGGGCAATGACGATGGCGCTTGGGGTGGAAACAAAGCGCCATCCAAGTACCTACTCTCTTTCACACTTTGTTGAGAAATGTGGCGTTTGCTGTGCCTCGATTATTGAGGAGGCCGGATTGGCCATTTCCAGCATTTCCATCGCCTCGACCGGCATGCAGCGCGCCAGCCATCAGTTGGAGGTCAGCGCCGGACGCATCGCCCGCTTCGGTTCCGAAGACGTCGACATGACCAGCGAAATGGTCAACGTCCTCAATGCCAAGACCGATTTCAAGGCCAATGCCAAAGTGGTGGAAGCCGCCCGCGACATGTCCAAGGCCCTGCTCGATATTCTGGTCTAGCAGACTCCCCCCGCACGCACCGGCCCAGCACCTCCCCCTTGACGGGGGAGGATGGGAGGGGGTGCGGGAGCCCGGAAATTTCGTGGCTTTTACCCCCCACCCCATCCCTCCCCGCAAGGGGGAGGGTGTTGCATCGAGACCAGCTCTACCGCCTCTGCTAAAATAGTCCCCACAAACAAAAACTCCCGCCGAAGCGGGAGTTTCAAATTCTGGAAATCGAGCGACACTCAGTGCTCCGGTGGCGCCTCGACCATGCCGAGAGCCGACATATAGAGCTCGAGCAGCGCTTCCTGCTCCATGCGCTCATTGGCGTCCTGCTTGCGGATCGTCACGATCTTGCGCAGGATTTTGGTGTCGAAGCCATTACCCTTGGCCTCGGCATAGATTTCCTTGATATCGGCGGCGATGGCCGCTTTTTCTTCTTCCATCCGCTCGATGCGTTCGATGAAAGCGCGGAGCTGATCCTGCGCGACGCTGTCCTCAACGGCCATGGCAAACCTCTTAACCTGCGGCCCGCGAGGCAGACCGGAAAATCTTTGAAAACCCTCGCGCCCCATCAACCTCATGCATCGGCCCGGTTCAACCTTTTTATGGGCCAATCCACATGCAGGACCGCTCTCATGGACCTGCTCGCACCATGCATGCCCGCATTTCCGTCATAGAAGACCTTTAACCATTGACCTCGTCTCCTCCTTCGGCTCAAACAGGGGCACTTCCTGCAATGATTTCCGGACCGCTCGTGCGCAGCATCCGTCTTATCCCCGCCCTGCTGATCACCGCCTTTACCGGCCTTGCCTTCAGCACACTCCCCGCCCATGCCGAATTACGCGTCTGCAACCAGACGTCGAACCTGATTTCGGTGGCTCTTGGCTATCGCGCCGAGCGCGGCTGGATGAGTGAAGGCTGGTGGCAGACCCCGCCCGGCGATTGCCGCGTGCTCTATCAGGGCGACCTGCAAAGCCGCTTCTATTACCTGCATGCCGTGGACGATATTGGCGGCGGAGCATGGGCTGGCGAGATTTTCATGTGCACCCGCGACGAGACCTTTACCATATTCGGGGTTGAGGATTGCCTCGCCCGGGGCTATGAGCGCACCGGGTTCTTTGAAATCGATACACAGAACCGGACTGACTGGACGCTTCAGCTCACAGAGAATGCGGGCATGCCGAGCGTGGTCGGGCCGGATCTGGAAGAAGATCTAGAAGACCCGGCCTTCCTGGTCGACCCCGACGCCCTCCCAACGCCAGACGATATGGATACGCAATGAGACGGATCAGACGCGCAAAGATCCTCGCCACCCTCGGGCCCGCCAGCCACGAGGAGAACATGATCGAGGAATTGGCAAAGGCGGGCGCGGATGTGTTCCGCATCAATATGAGCCATGCCAGCCACGAAGTGCTGCACCAGACCGTGGCGCGAATTCGCCGGGTCGAGGAGCGCCTCAAGCACCCGATCGGCATTCTTGCCGATTTGCAGGGCCCCAAGCTGCGCGTATGGAAATTCGCCAATGGCCCCGTCAACCTTGTGGCTGGCCAGAAGTTCACGCTCGACAGCCAGAACGATGATCAGGGCAATGCCGAGCGCGTTTACCTGCCACATCCCGAAATCATCGAATCCGTCTCGGTTGGTGATCGCCTGTTGCTTGACGATGGCAAGCTGCAGCTCAAGGCCACCAAGGTCGGCAATGGCGCCATCGAGACCGAAGTGGTCTATGGCGGCAAGCTCTCCGACAAGAAGGGCGTGTCCCTGCCCGATACGCTCCTGCCCACCGGCGCGCTGACCGAGAAGGACCATGCGGACCTGCTCGAAGCGCTCAAGGCCGAAGTGGACTGGATCGCCCTCTCCTTCGTGCAGCGCCCCGAAGACATTATCGATGTCCGCAAGATCGTGCAGGGCCGCGCCGGCGTCATGGCCAAGATCGAAAAGCCGCAGGCCATCGAGCGTCTCGAGGAGATCGTCAAGCTCTCCGACGCCATCATGGTCGCCCGTGGTGATCTGGGCGTGGAACTGCCGCTCGAAACCGTGCCGGGCCTGCAAAAGCGCATGATCCGCATGTGCCGCCGCTATGGCAAGCCGGTGGTCGTGGCCACCCAGATGCTCGAATCCATGATTACCGCGCCGGTGCCGACCCGCGCCGAAGTCTCGGACGTCTCCATTGCCGTCTTTGAAGGCGCCGATGCGGTCATGCTCTCGGCCGAAAGCGCTTCGGGCCAGTACCCGATCGAGGCCGTCGCCACCATGAACAAGGTGGCCATTGCCGTCGAAAGCGACGCCAATTACCGCAACATCATTCGCGCCGCCCAAACCGAGCCGGAAGCCACCGCTGCCGACGCGATCTCCGCCGCCACCCGCCAGGTTGCCGAAACACTCGATCTGGCTGCGATCCTCACCTATACGGCCTCCGGCTCCACCGGCATCCGCGCCGCCCGCGAGCGGCCGTCCAAGCCGATTATTGCGCTGTCGCCCAATCTGCGCACCATTCGCCGCCTCTCGGTGGTCTGGGGCATCCATTGCGTGCAGACCGAGGATGCGGTGAACCTGGAAGACATGGTCGATCGCGCCTGCGTCATCGCCTATCAGGAAGGCTTTGCCCGCCCCGGCGACCGCATCGCCATCACTGCTGGCGTGCCGCTGGGCACTCCGGGCGCCACCAATATGCTGCGCATCGCCTTCGTCCGTCAGGACGGCGCCGGTTCTAGCTGACTTCGAGCCATCCCGAAGGGCAAATCTCCCCGGTGGGGAGATTTGAGGCGAGAAGGCCACGAAAGCTACGCTTGAGTGGCGAGCCGGCCGCTTCGCGGCACAACCGCCCAAAGCATCAACAATCTAAAAGCCCGGCCTTGATGCCGGGCTTTTGCGTTCAGGAACGACGCCCGCCAAGGCCACAAGCCGGTCCTGTTATTTCTCAAGATAAGCCTTGAGCACGCTCAGATCCGTGCGCAGCCAGTCACATTCGGAACGGAAATGCGTGTCCGGCTCACCTTCGCCCTGAAACAGGGTGATGCAGAGATCGGTGCCGCGTCCATTTGGAAACACCCGCACGCGATAACATCGATCGACAATGTCATGGCCGGTGACGGTGAGATCGAGAACACCAAAATCATTGGGTGGCGTGAACTCCAGCCGGACCACGCCGCCATCGTGCCGGGCCTGCCAGATCCAGTCCGATTGTTTTTCGATGCGCCCCTGCAGCACGCCTGCGGTCCAGCGATTGAGAGTGGATGGAGCGGCGAGGAATCGATAGACCTCAGCATAGGGCCTGTCGATGGCCAGGCTGATCGTTTGGCTGGGATACATAAGGCTCAGGCAATAGATCGGCGAACGTAATGGCTTCTGCCATTCGCCCGGCAGGACATATACCGCGCTCCGCCCGGCGCCCTAGTGTTACCACTTATATGACGACCTGCAACTCATTGAATTCAATGTTAAATTTAATTTCTTTGTACCGCCGTCCAATTCAGGGCCGGCGGTCTCGTAAACGTTTGTGGTCCAAGGATTTTTGGACACAACAAAAAGCCCGCATCTACGATGCGGGCTTTTTGAATGCTTATCGGAAAGCCTGTTCTTAGCCTTGGCGGGCCTTGAAGCGCTTGTCCACCTTGTTGATGATATAAACGCGGCCGCGACGGCGGACGAGCTTGTTCGCGCGGTGGCGAGTCATCAACGCCTTCAGCGAGTTGCGGATCTTCATCTTGTTATCCTCGGTCAAACAAAAGGGGCGCCTAGGCGCCCAAAACTGGCCTCGTCTTAGGGGAAATGCCGGGCTCTGTCAACGCGCCGGGACAGAGGTTTTCCCCATTTGCTGCACGTTAACGCCGGAGTGAGGTCGCTTTTCTATACTGGTCGATAAAACCAATCCAGTGACCCGGCAATGGCTATCGAAACCATCACCAAAAGCGGCGTTCTGATCGTCGACCCGCAGCCCAATATGGCGTCCATTATCGCCAGCATGCTGCGCACGATGGGACGGCGCGATATCCGCGAAGCCAATGACGCCACCCAGGCCCTGCTGGAGATCGGCAGGCGCGCTTTTGACGTTGTCATCATCGATGACGCCATCACAAAGCTCGACGCGCTGGAGCTGGTGCGGCGCATTCGCGCCGACAGGGACGGGCAGAACCGCCTCGTGCCCATCATCATGATGGCAGCAGCCCCAGATGCCTTGCGCATCGCCGCCGCCCGTGACGCCGGGATGACCGAATTCCTGCGCAAGCCCTTCGCCGCCGCCCATCTCAAATCGCGGCTGGACAGCATTGCCACCAAACCGCGCGCCTTCATCGAGGCCGATGCCTATAATGGCCCGGACCGCCGCCGCCGCATTGTCGATGTGGGAGAAAAAAACCGGCGGGAGCCATAGACGCCGCCGGTTGAACATTCAGGCCGCAGCCGCTTCGCGGCGTAGCCGCCTGCGCTCCTCGCGCCGCTCCATTTCCAGCTTGGGATCGGGAACAGGCACGGCCGCAATCAGCTTCTTGGTGTAGTCGTGCTGTGGATTTTCCACCACCTGCTCGGTATCGCCAAGTTCCACCACTTCGCCCAGATACATGACCAACGTGCGCTGCGCGATGTGGCGCACCACGGCGATGTCATGGGAAATGAACAGCATGGAAATGCCCAATTCCTTCTGCAGGTCCATGAGCAGATTGATAACCTGCGCCCGGATCGACACATCGAGCGCCGACACGGCTTCGTCGCAGATCAGCAGCTTTGGATTGGTGATCAGCGCCCGGGCAATGCCGATACGCTGACACTGGCCGCCCGAAAACTCGTGCGGATAGCGGTTGATCATGCTGGGGGACAGGCCCACCTTTTCCATCATTTCGGCAACGCGCGTCTGGCGCTCTGCCTTGTTCAAATTGGGGAAATGGGTCAGCAGCGGCTCAGCGATGATTGCGCCCGCCGTCATGCGCGGATTGAGCGAAGCCAGCGGGTCCTGAAACACCATCTGGATATCGCGGCGCACGGCCAGCAGTTCGGCAGGCTCCATTTTCTGGATATCATTGCCCAGCCAGACCGTCTCACCTTCCGAGGCCTGCACCAGCCGGATAATGGCGCGCGACAGGGTCGATTTACCCGAACCGCTTTCGCCCACAATGCCCAGCGTCTCGCCTTCATAGAGGTCGAAGGACACTTTCTTGACCGCCCGGAACACGTCTGGCTGGCGGAAGAAGCCGCCCGAACCACGCACGGCGAAATCAACCGAGAGATCCCGCACCTTGAGAATGGGTTTGCGCTCGCTGATCATTTTTCACCCAGCTCCGCCATGAATTGATAGGAGACGGTCGAAAGACGATCGACCTTCTTGTCGAGCCGCGGCACTGCCGTCAAAAGCCCCTGCGTATAGGGATGCTCGGGGCGCTCGAACAGATCGGCCGTTTTGCGATATTCCATGACATTGCCATCGAACATCACCAGCGTGTCTTCGCAAGTGCCCGCCACAATACCCAGATCATGGGTGATCAGGATGATCGAGGTACCGAAATCTTCTTGCAGATCGACCAGAAGGTCGATGATCCCCGCCTGCACCGTGACGTCGAGCGCCGTGGTCGGTTCATCGGCGATCAGCAATTCGGGGCTGCACAGCAGCGCCATGGCGATCATCACGCGCTGGCGCATGCCGCCGGAGAATTCGTGCGGATACATGTGGACACGGTTCTTGGCGTCGGTGATCCGCACCGCGTCGAGCAGGCGCACGCTTTCGGCCAAAGCCGCAGAGCGGCTCATGCCCCGATGATGTTCCAGCACTTCCGTCATCTGCCGCGAAATGCGCAGATAGGGATTGAGCGAGGTCATCGGGTCCTGAAAGATGATGCCGATCCTCTCCGCGCGATAGGCATTCATCTGCGCCCGCGGCAGGTTGAGAATTTCCTTGCCGTCGAACATGACCGAGCCCGAGGCATGGCCATTCTTGGGCAGAAGTCCCATAAGCGCGAAAGCGCCCTGGGTCTTGCCCGAGCCGCTTTCGCCCACAATGGCCAGCGTCTTGCCCTTTTCGAGCGTGTAGGACAGGTCGCGCACGGCGTGAACCGTGCCATCGGGCGTATCGAAATCGACCTTGAGGTTTTTGACTTCAAGCAGTGCCATGGCTCGTTTTCCTATCGGTCCTTGGGGTCGAGCGCATCGCGCAGCCCGTCACCGACGAAATAGAAGCTGAAAAGGGTGACGATGAAGAAAGACAGCGGAAAAGCCAGCTGCCACAGCGTGCCATACATCACCGTACCGGCACCCTGACTGATCAGCGCACCCCAGGAGGTCAACGGCTCCTGAACGCCCAGGCCCAGGAACGAGATGAAGCTCTCGGTCAGGATCATCTGCGGCACCAGCAGCGTCGCATACACCACCACGATACCCATGAGATTAGGCACGATATGGCGCATGATGATGGCAAAGTGCCCTGCCCCGCCCGCGCGCGCGGCCTCGACGAATTCTTTCTCCTTAAGAGAAAGCGTCTGCCCACGCACGATGCGCGACATGTCGAGCCAGGAGATGAGGCCGATGCCGACAAACAGCATGCTCATGGACCGCCCGAACACGACAAGCAGCAGGATCAGCACGAACATATAGGGGATCGACAGCATGATATCGACGAAGCGCATCATGACCGAGTCGACCCGGCCACCGAAATAGCCGGCAATAGCGCCGTAAAGCGTACCCACCACCACGGCGATGGTCGCGCCGACCAGCCCGACCAGCAGCGAAATCTGGCTGCCCTGCACGGTGCGGGAGAACAGATCGCGGCCCAGATCGTCAGTGCCAAAATAATGGCCCGTTTCCAGCGAGGGCATACCCAGCGTGCGGACCTGTCCGAGAACGGACCAGTCGATTTCCGCATTGCCCCAGGCGGCAAAGAAATTGCCGGTGACCGCAAACAGCACCACCAGCGCCAAAACGATCAGACTGACCACTGACGGCGTGTGCCGGAAAAACCGCCTCGCGGCGTCCACCCAGAGCGAACGCGGCTTGGTGCCGGTATCGAAACGGCTGCTGGCCGTTGGAACCTGTGCAGGTTCTGTACTCATAGCCTGCCTCCTAATAGCGAATGCGGGGATCGATCCACGCATAAAGCACGTCGACGACCAGGTTGAAGGTGATGGTCAGGGCGCCCATCAGAATGGTGATGCCCATAATGACCGAATAGTCACGGTTGAAGGCCGAATTGGTGAACAACTGGCCGATGCCGCCGGTGGAGAAGAACACATCGATGATCACCGAGCCGGTCACCATGCCCACAAAGGCGGGGCCGAGATAGGACAGGAGCGGCATCAAAGCGGGCTTGAGCGCATGGCGGACGATCACCACACGCTCGGGCATGCCCTTGGCGCGTGCCGTGCGGATGAAATTGGAGCTGAGCACTTCGAGCATGGACGAGCGGGTAATACGCGCAATCGACGCCATGTAACTGGTGCCCAGCGCCAGAACCGGCATGATTACATAGGGAAGTTGCCCGCCATTCCAGCCGCCTCCGGGCAGCCAGCGCAGCCATAGCGTAAAGATGATGACCAGGAGCGGCGCCATAACGAAGTTCGGCAGGACCTGCGCACCGATCGAGGTGCCCACCGCGAAATAGTCGAGCCAGGTATTGTGGCGCATGGCAGCGGCAACACCGAGGGCACAACCCACCAGCACCGCCAGGACAAAGGCCCAGGTGCCATAGGTGAATGTCACCGGGAAACCCTGCGCGATGATCTCGTTCACCGTGCGGTCGGTATAGGCAAAGCTCGGCCCGAAATCGAAACGTGTGATGATGCCGACCATATATTCCCACAATTGCACATGCCAGGGCTGATCAAGCCCGAACTTGGCATTGACATTGGCAAGCACCTGCGGTGGCAGCGGACGTTCCGAATTGAACGGGCCACCCGGCGCGAGGCGCATCAGGATGAAGGAAAAAACGATCAGCAACAAAAGCGTCGGGATAGCCACCCCGAGGCGCTTGAGAATGAATTTCAGCATGTCGACAATCCGTGCGCGAGGGTGGCGGCCACTCGTCCGGCGGCAAGGCAACACCTGCCTTGCGCAAAATGGGTAAAGGCGCGTCCGGCGTCCGGGCGCCCCATCATTTCGTCACCCTTAAAGGAATATCCCGCACCCATGCAATGGGCGCGGGATATCGTGATCAGGTGCTCTTACTCGGCGACGCGATAGAGGTCCTTCGAGTACCAGTTGGCTTCCACATTGTGGATCGGCCATTCCTGGATAGCAGGGTTGATCATGTAGACGTTTGCATAGTGATAGACCGGGAAGACCGGCATATCGGCAGCAGCGATCTCTTCGATCTGCTTGTTGATCTGGTCAGCGTCGGCCGAACCCTTGGCCTGAGCGAGCAGAGCGTCAACTTCGGGGTTGCTGTAAGCAGCGTCGTTATAGCCCGAATTGGTGTTGAACAGGTCGAGGAACGAGGACGGATCGTTGAAGTCGGCGCACCAGCCGCCACGAGCCACCTGGAAGTCGCCATTGCCGCGCGAGTCGAGGAACGTGTTCCATTCCATGTTGTCGAGCGTGGTGGTGACACCCAGCTTCTGCTGCCACATCTGACCAACGACGGTCGCCAGCTGGCGGTGTGCGTCGGAGGTGTTGTAGAGGATCGACAGGTTCAGCGGCTCGCCGCCTTCACCATAGCCGGCCTCGCTGAGCAGGCGCTTGGCTTCTTCGTCGCGCTCGGCCTGGGTCAGCTTTTCATAAGCGATGTCAGGCGTAGCCATGTTGTTCATGCCAACCGGGGCGAAGACATAAGCAGCCGTCTGGCCGCCCTGCAGCACCTGGTTCACGATCACGTCACGGTCGACGGCATAGGAGAGAGCCTGACGGACGCGAGCGTCCTTGAGGGCTTCCGGGCCGTTTTCGCGCAGGTTGAAGTTGTAGTAATAGGTGCACAGCGTCGGGATCGACACTGCCGTGTCCGGATGCTCTTCCTTGAGGCGCGGATACTGGCCGGTCGGGATTTCCGTACGGTCGAGTTCACCGGCGAGGAAACGGGTCAGAGCCTGGTTTTCATCATTGATGACCAGCGCGGTGACGGTTTCGATGACGGTGTTCTCGGCATCCCAATAGGTATCCGACTTGACGCGCACCGAACGTTCCTGCGGAACGTGCTCGGACAGGATATAGGCACCATTGGTGACGATATTTTCCGGACGGGTCCACTGGTCACCATGCGCTTCGATTGCCCATGCCGGAGCCGGGAAGGTCGAGGCGTGGGTCAGCATGCCGTCAAAGAACGGAATACCACTGCTCAGGGTAACGACCAGCGTATGGTCATCGACGGCTTCAATGCCCAGCTCTTCGGGCGACTTGTCGCCAGCGATGATCTCGGAGGCATTGGCAACGCCCATCAGCTCGCCGAACCATGCATAAGGCGAAGCCAGAGCAGGGTCGACCAGACGGCGCCAGGCGTAAACGAAGTCACCGGCGGTCACGTCCTTGCCGTCGGACCACTTGGCATTGTCGCGCAGCTTGAAGGTCCAGACGGTGAAGTCGTCATTGGAGGACCATTCGGTGGCAACGCCGGGGACCAGCTCGCCATGGGCGTCCTGGTTCAGCAGGCCTTCAAACAGGTCGCGCACGATTTCGGAGCCCGAAACGTCTTCCACCACCTGCGGATCAGGCGAAGTGAATTCGTCCAGAATGCGGTAGGTAAAGCTTTGCTCCGCAGCCAGCTCAACGCCAGCCGGGACATTGGCCGCAAGAGCCGGCGCGACAAGACATGTCGTCGCAGCAAGCGCCGCAAGAAGTTTCGTGGCACGAGTCATCGTGTTCTCCTTTTTCATAGATGTTTCCACCTTCCGGCCACCCTCTCCATGTTTTTCGTCTGGGGGTGGCTTGCTCCCTTTGCCTCAGAGTTGTCACTCTTCGGTCAAGATTGCCGGACGGTATCTCGCAATTCCGTCCACTGACAAGCGAAAGATTGACCTTAACGTCATCAGCCTGTCACTTGTGAACATCCTTTATGCCTGTTCGCTCAGGTCACGACCTGACGTTAAAGCCCGGAAAACCGGGCTTTTCTTGTCCTCGCGCCAACGGCAACCCAGGCAAAAATCAACCGATCTGCTGCGCCGCATAGATACCCAGCGCCACCACCAGAAGCACCACAAAGGGCACCCAGCCGGGCAGTGGACCCATGGGTTTGCGCTCCTTGGGCTCAGGTTTTTTCTCGGGCTGGCGGAATTTTATGATGTTATCGCTCATGAAGCGCTTTCTAGCAGCGCCGCGACACCCATGCCACCTGCCGTACACACCGAAATCAGGGCTTTCTTGCCCGGTTCGGCCGACAGCAGCTTGGCACTAAGCCCCAGAATACGCGCGCCGGTCGCCGCAAAGGGATGGCCATAGGCCAGACTGGACCCCTTCACATTGATCTTTGCCGGATCGATGTCGCCCAGAATAGCCTCCCGCCCCAGCACATCGCGGCAATAGGTCGCGTCTTTCCATGCCTTGAGCGTGCACAGAACCTGCGCCGCGAAAGCCTCGTGCAGCTCGAAATAGTCGATATCGTCGAATCCCAGCCCCGCCCGGTCCAGCATTTCGGAGACCGCAATTGTCGGCGCCATCAACAGGCCTTCGCCATGAGCAAAATCATTGCCGGCCACGCGCCCGGTGGTGAGATAGGCCAGAATGGGCAGGCCCCGCGCCTTGGCCCAGTCTTCAGAAGCGAGCAGAACGCCCGCCGCCCCATCCGTCAGCGGCGTCGAATTGCCCGCTGTCAATGTGCCATAGCCGCTCTTCTTGTCGAAAGCGGGCTTGAGCGTCGCCATCTTTTCCATATTGGCATCGGCCCGCACATTATTGTCGCGTACCAGCCCGGCGCATTGCACCAGCAGATCGTCGTGGAAGCCTTCGTCATAGGCGGCAGCGGCATTACGATGGCTGGCCACCGCCAGCGCATCCTGCTCCTCACGCGAAATATTCCATTCCCGCGCCATCAATTCGCAATGCTGCCCCATGGAAAGCCCGGTGCGCGGCTCATTGACCGAGGGAGCGACCGGGGCCAGTTCACCAAAGGAAAAACCCTTGGTGAACGCCTTGAGCTTTTGCCCCGTGGTCTTGGCGGCATTGGCATTGAGCAGGCGATGCTGGAATTTCGACCCGAACACAATGGGGCTGTCCGAGACCGTGTCAGACCCGGCCGCAATACCGCTCTCGATCTGTCCCGACGCAATCTTGCCCGCCAGCGCCAGCGCCGCTTGCAAACTGGTGCCACAGGCAATCTGCATGGTCGTGCCGGGAGTGCGGGGGTTCAGCCCCGCATCGAGCAGCGCCTCGCGGGCAATATTGAAATCGCGGGAATGATTGATCACCGCACCGGCGATCACCTCATCCACTTTCTCGCCCTTGAGCCCATATTTATCGGCCAGCCCGGCAATGGTCGTGCCCAGCATGGACAGATTGGTTTCCTCCACATAGGCAGAGCCGCCACGCGCAAAAGGAATACGGGCCGAGCCGACAATGGCAACGCGCTTGAGTTCAGTCATTCTTGTTCTCCATCGCCGAAGCGTCGGTTCCTGCGCCTCCCTCCCCCTTGAGGGGAGGGAATGAGGGTGGGGGTGTCGGAGCATCAACAGACACGGAATTTGAGGAAGCTGTAGCACCCCCACCCCTGCCCCCACCCCTCAAGGGGGAGGGGAACGGTCCTGCGTTCAAACCCACCATCACGCCCGCCCATCCGCACGCGCCTTGAGCGGCCCGCCCAGGAATGGCGCAAAGCCCGTCCCCATGATCACCCCGATATCTGCCAGTTCGGGCGAGGCAACCACGCCCTCGGCCAGCACCACTTCGGTCATATCGACCAACGGCTTGACCAGTTCACGGCCCAGAGCGGCAAGATCGGCATGGGCTGGCGCCTCGCCTTTAACGGCCTTGCCCTTCTCCCATTTGTAGAAACCTTCGCCCGTCTTGCGGCCCAGCTTGCCCGCCGCGATCAACCGCGCGAACTGGCTGCCTTCGGGCACAGCATGGCCAAGCTCGGTCGCCACCGACTTGCCCACATCGAGCCCCACCGTATCCATGAGTTCGATCGGCCCCATCGGCATGCCGAAGGCCACAGCCGCCGCGTCCAGCAATTCCTTGCTCTCGCCGCGTTCCACGCGTTCGACAGCACCGAGCATGTAAGGCATCAGCACGCGATTGACGAGGAAGCCGGGAGCCGACTTCACCACCACAGGCGACTTGCCGATGGCCTGCGCAAAACTCGCTCCCTTGCCGATGGCATCATCGGAATTGAAGCGCGAGCGGATCACCTCCACCAGCGGCAATTGCGCCACCGGATTGAAGAAATGCAGTCCGATCAGCCGCGCCGGGTCTTTCAGCGCCTCGGCAATGCGTTCGAGTTCGATGGACGATGTATTTGTGGCAAGGATCGCGCCGGGCTTCAGTTTTTCTTCCACCCCCGCAAAGATCGCCTGCTTCACATCGAGCTTTTCCACGACCGCCTCGATGATCACATCGGCGCGCGACACGCCCAGTCCCTGCGGATCGGGCACCAGCCGCAGCATGGCCGCATCGATCTCGTGTTTCTTTTTATAGCGCTTCTTGAACAGCGCCTTGGCCCGATCCAGCGCCGGCTGGATGCGCGCCATGTCGAGGTCTTGCAAGGTCACGCTCATGCCGCGATAGGCACACCAGGCAGCAATATCGCCCCCCATCACGCCCGCGCCAATCACATGCACCCGGGCGAATTTCGCGCCCTTGATCCCCTGCTTCTTGAGCCCTTCGGACAGGAAGAACACCCGGCGCAGATTGGTCGCGGTGGGCGAGCCCATCAGCGGCACAAAGGCATCCACCTCGCCCCGGATCATCGCCTGCCAGTCATTGCCGTGCTTTTCGAACAGATCGATCAGCGCATAGGGTGCGGGATAATGCGCCTGCCGCGCCTTCTTGCTCGCCTGCTCGCGCATTTTGCTGGCCGCATAGGAGCGAAGCGGCCCCATGGCTATGAGTTTTTTCGATAGCGGCGCAGCACTGGACGTCTTGTGGGCTAGCACCGCCTTGCGGCCTTCCCAGCGCAGCATATCGCGGTGACGCACCAGTTTATCGACGAGGTTCAGCCCCCTTGCCGCACCGGCCCGCAACATCTTGCCAGTCAGCATGATGCTCATGGCATCCACCGGACCCGCCTGCCGGATCGACCGCCCGGTGCCGCCAAAACCAGGGAAAATCCCTAGATTGACTTCGGGGAAGCCAAGCCGGGTTTTCTCGTCATTGACCGCGATGCGGTAGTGGCAGGCCAGCGCCAGTTCGAGCCCGCCACCCAGGCAGAAACCATGAATACCGGCCACAAACGGCACTTTGAGGTTTTCGATCCGCGCGAATAGGGCATGGGTACGCTTGAGCGCTTCCGGCAGCACCGAAAAATCGCTCATCGCATCGAATTCGCTGACATCGGCTCCGGCAATGAAGCCGCTATCCTTGCCCGAGAGCAGCACCACGCCAACCAGTTCACCGGACGAGGCCAGATCTTCGATCCGCGCCACCAGCGTTTCCAGCTCCATGATCGCCTCGCGGCTCAGCACATTGACCGAAGCGTCGGGCGTATGAATTGTCAGCCAGCCGATCTTTTCGAGATCGGTGTGAAAGCTCCAGTGTTTCGTCTCTGTTGCCTGTGGGGCGATCATGGTCACTCCTCAATTCCTCACGGCTTGTCGCCGTTATTGCCCTCACCACCGGGCTGGCACCTCCCCCTTGACGGGGGAGGATGGGAGGGGGTGGCAAAGAACTCGTTTCCAGTTCGGGAACACCCCTCCCCATCCCTCCCCGTCAAGGGGAGGGTGCTGCATCCAGCGTGTCTCTACTCCGCCGCCACCCGCGGCGGCGTTTCCTTGAGCACATCCATGTCGAAATCATCGACATGCACCGCCCTGTTGGTCGCCTCGTCCGCCGCGCGCATGATCCCTGCCTCATTGCCGTTCAGCACGCCCGCCGCCACGGCATCCTCGATGGCGTCACGATCCAGCCGCCGCTCGAACACGCCCCTGCGCGCCGCCTTGACGAACCGCGCCTCGATCTCTTCGGCTTCGGTCACCTTGATGAACGCATCTTCCAGAACGCCGGTAACGTCATTGGGGTCCATCGAAACATAAACACCGGTGGTCAGCCGATCCCGGAACCCACCGGGGCGCAACACCGCGCGCACGAAGCGGTAATTGACCCGGTCCGATGCACGCTTGGCGTGGCGTCCCAGCGGGAAGCATAGGAAGCGCATGGCATTGGCGAAGAACGGATTGGGGAAATTGGCAAAAACCTCGCCAAAGATACGCTCGATATTGGCGACCCGGTCTTCCATGATCGCGTCGATCAATTCCCGGTCTTCTTCAATGCGCCCTTCCTCGTCAAAGCGCTTGAGTGTCGCCGACATCAGGTAAAGTTCGCCCAACAGATCGGCCATGCGGCCCGAGAGCTTCTGCTTGCGCTTCAGCGCACCGCCCAGCACCACTGTGGTCCAGTCGGCCACCAGCGCAAAATCCTGCGCATAGCGATGCAGCCGCCTATACCAGCGCGCCATCGGCCCTTCATTGGGTGAGGACGCGAATGACCCATTGGTGAGGCCATGCAGGAAACTCGCCACGATATTGCGCAGCATGAACATGGTATGCCCGCCAAAGGCCGTATCGAACGCCGCGATACCGGCGCGCTTGTCCTTGTTCTGCGCCGCCGAAATTTCCTTGAGCAGATAGGGATGGGCTCGCAGCACGCCCTGCGCAAAGGTCATCAGCGTGCGGGTGAGAATATTTGCCCCCTCCACCGTGATGGCGACAGGCAGCGCCTGATAGGCCCCGAACAGGTAATTGCCCGGCCCGTCCTGAATGGCGCGACCGCCCTGAATATCGAAGGCATCGTCCATGCTGTCGCGCATGGCTTCGGTCGTGGTGTATTTGAGCAGACCCGCAATAACGGCGGGACGCTGGCCTTCATCCACCATCGACGCCGTCAGCCGCCGCGTCGCTTCAAACATATAGGCGCGCTTGATCATTTCGCCGAGCGGCTCGGCCACCCCTTCCATGATGCCGACCGGAATGCCGAACTGCCGCCGCACCCGCGCATAGGCCGAGGTGGCCCGCAATGTCGCCTTGATCGAGGTGGTGCCGATGGCGGGCAACGAAATCGCGCGTCCGGTGGAGAGACACTCCATCAGCATGCGCCAGCCCTGCCCGGCATAGTCGATACCGCCGATCAAAAAATCCATCGGCACGAACATATCGGTGCCGCGCACGGGCCCGTTCATAAACGCCTGCCGCGCCGGGTAATGGCGACGGCCAATATCGAGCCCCGGATGATCATGCGGGATCAGCGCCAGCGTAATGCCGATATCCTCGCCCCGACCCAGATGATTGTCCGGGTCCTTGAGAATGAAGGCGAGACCAACCAGCGTCGCAATCGGCGCCAGCGTAATATAGCGCTTGTCGAAGCTGAGCCGGACACCCAGCACTTCCTTGCCCTCATACATGCCCTTGGTGACCACGCCGATATCGCGCATGCCGCCGGCATCGGAGCCCGAATGCACGCCAGTCAGCGCAAAGCACGGCACCTCCTGCCCATTGGCGAGACGATGGAGATACTTCTCCTTCTGCTCGGGCAGGCCATATTTCTCCAGCAGTTCACCCGGCCCGAGCGAATTGGGCACCATAACCGTGATCCCCGCCGCAACGGAGCGGCTGGCGATCTTGGAAACGATCATCGACTGTGCCTGCGCCGAAAAGCCAAGCCCGCCATGCTCCTTGCCGATCAGCATGCCCAAAAAGCCCTTGGTCTTGAGGAAATCCCAAAGCTCGGGCGACAGGTCCGCGCGATTGTGGCGGATGTCCCAGTCATCGATCATCCGGCAGGCCGTCTCGGTCTCATTGTCGAGAAACGCCTGCTCCTCGGCGGTCAGCGTCAACGGACGGATTTTGGTCAGCTTGTCCCAATCAGGGCGGCCGGAAAACAATTCGGCATCCCAGCCCACCGTTCCGGCATCGAGCGCTTCCTGCTCGGTGCGGCTCACCTTGGGCAAAATCGTCTTCACCGCGCCATAGATGGGCGGAACCAGCAGCGCCATGCGGATCGGTTTGACCGCCAGCACCAAAAGCAAAACACCAAAGCCGATCAGCACCCAAGCGAACCAGCCTAGGTCATAGACCGCCCCGCTCTGGGTAAAATCGAGCCCCGACAGCAGGCCGATTGCCGCAAATGCCACACCCCATTGCCACAACGGGCTCTCGCGCATGGCCAAAGTGGCAAAGACAACTACACTGATTGCAACCAGCAAAAGGGTCATGCCCTCGTCCTCCTCGGACGGCAGCGACCCGCAAGATACGGGAGACACTGCCCGTCACTTCTCAAATGCCGGGCCGGTGCCGATCACTGAATCGGTCCGGCCTTCCTCTTGCTTGCCCACACCATAGCGCGGACCCAGCCCCTCATATAGGGCCACTTTACTCTAGTTTACGCATACGTCAACCAATGGACCAATAGGTATGCATTTGGCCCGCCCAATTCAAACCTGCCGGTAGCGAATTGACGCTAACGTAAACCCATGGAATAGTTTCATGGTTCCGGCACAGCCGGGCAATCGGGGAAAACCCCGCCGCGCTTCATAAAGGAGCGCCACGAGGAGGAACGATATGGACACGACCGCCAACAGCGCCGACAGCCTGCGTCCCTGGATTGCCAGCTATCCCGAGGGGATCGTCTGGGACTCGCCCATCGACGAAACGCCCGTGCATGAGCAGGTGCTTGCCGCCTGCGCCAAAAATCCCGGCGCCCTGGCGCTCGATTTCCTCGGCGGCACCACCACCTTTGGCGATCTGGGCGAACAGATCATCGCCTTCGCGGGAGCGCTGCAATCCCAATTCGGCGTAACCAAGGGCACGCGCGTCGCACTCATGCTGCCCAATACGCCCTTCTACCCCATCGCCTATTACGGCGTGCTGCGCGCCGGCGGCACCGTGGTCAATTGCAACCCGCTCTATACCGTGCCCGAGTTGAGCCACATCACCGCCAATGCCGGCGCCGACATCATGGTGACGCTTGATCTTCAGCAGATTTACGAAAAGGCCGAAGCGCTGCAGCGGGCGGGGCACGTCAAGACGCTGATCACCGCCCACTTCCCCAATGCCCTGCCGCTGGTCAAGAAAATCCTGTTCTCGGTCGCCAAGCGCAAAGATCTGGCCAACCCCGATTACAATGGCAAGGTCGTTTCCTTTGAAGACTTGATCAAGCGCGGCGACAAGCCCCGCCCCGTCGCCATCGATCCGCACAAGGACATCGCGGTTCAGCAATATACCGGTGGCACCACGGGCATTCCCAAGGGTGCGCTGCTCACCCACGCCAATATCGCCGCCAATGTCAGCCAGATCGACAAATGGGGCGACGGCCTTTTCTATGCCCCCTCCAAGGTCATTGCCGTCCTGCCCTTCTTCCACATCTTCGCCATGACGGTTTGCCTCAACGTGCCCCTGAGCAATGGCATTCCCGTCATCATGCTGCCGCGCTTCGAGCTGAAAGCCCTGCTTGGCGTCTTCGCCCGCACCAGGGCCAATGTGCTGCCCTCGGTGCCCACCCTGCTCAACGCCATTGCCCGCGCCGATAATGTGACGCCAGAGCAATTGGAAAGTCTTGAAGTGGCCATTTCCGGCGGTGCCGCCCTCCCTGACGAAGTGCGCAACGCCTTTGCGAAAAAATCCGCGAAAGCCATCCTCGCCGAAGGCTATGGCCTCACCGAAACCTCGCCCGTCGTTTGCTGCGCCGCCCTGCGCAAGCCAAGCAAGCCCATGTCCATCGGCCTGCCCCTCCCCGGCACCGATATTCGCTTTGTCGATGTCGATTCCGGCGCCGTAGTCGGCATCGGCCAGGATGGCGAATTGCAGGTCAAAGGCCCGCAGGTCATGTCCGGCTATTACGAAAATCCCGAAGCCAGCAAAGACGCCTTCATGGACGGCTGGCTGCGCACCGGCGATGTCGGTCACATGGACGAAGACGGCTATGTCTTCCTTGTCGACCGCATCAAGGATCTCATCATCTGCTCCGGCTTCAATGTCTATCCGCGCACCATCGAAGAAGCGATCATGACCCATGCTGCTGTCGAGGAAGTGAATGTCATCGGCGTGCCCGATGAATATCGCGGCGAAGCGCCGGTCGCCTATGTCAAGCTCAAGGCCGACCAGTCGGTCGATGAGGAAACCCTGAAAGCCTTCCTCAAGAACACGCTCAACAAGATCGAAATGCCCAAGGAGATCATCTTCAAGGACGCCTTGCCCAAAACGCTGATCGGCAAGCTGTCCAAGAAAGAACTCCGCGAGGAATATGCACAGACGAGAGGCGCGCGGAATTGAATCGGGTTGAACCTGAAGGGCGCGATCTCTTCGCCATTGCCGATCTTGCCAAGGAATTCGGCATTTCGACCCGCGCCATTCGCTTTTACGAAAGCAAGGGCCTGCTCGCGCCAGAGCGCGTGGGCGCCACCCGCATTTTCCGCCGCCGCGACCGCGTGCGGCTAATGCTCATCCTGCGCGGCAAGCGCCTCGGCTTCTCGCTGCGCGACATTTCCGACTATCTCAGCCTCTATGACGCCGATCGCAACCAGCAGGTCAGTCTCCTCGCCGAAAAGGTCGACGAACGCATTGCCCTGCTGGAGCGCCAGCGCGACGACCTCGAAACCACAATTGGTGAACTGCGCGAAATCCGCAAACTGGCAGATGAGCGGCTGGTGAAAAGCACCTGACTTGATTTTTGTACGAGATTGCGTACATTTTGCGCAGGAGAAGTTTCATGCGCGCCAAGTCTATTTCTGATTTTCGCAAGAACATCGCTGCTGACATCGATGCAGTTGTCGATGACCAGGAGATGCTTATCGTCACACGCACGGGCGGCAAGCAACCCGTGGTCGTCATGTCGCTGGAAGAGTTCGAAGGTTGGAAGGAAACGCTCCACCTCAATAGCACACGCACCAATGCCGAACGGCTGTCGCGCGGCCAAGCGGATTTTGACGCCGGCAGTGGGATCGAGGCCGAGTGGCCTGAATGAAGCTTCTTTTTACCGAGACCGGATGGGAAGACTATCAATTCTGGCAAGCTGGCGACCAGGACATATTCGCCAAACTGAACGCTCTTCTGAAAGACTGCCGCCGCAGCCCATATAGCGGCATCGGCAAACCGGAAGCCCTCAAAGGCAATCACAAGGGCTGGTGGTCACGGCGCATCAATAAAGAACACCGCCTTGTCTACAGGCTTGAAGGCGACACTTTGTGGGTCAATCAATGCCGGTTTCACTATGACCGGCGCTAGCGCTCACCGTTCCTTCTTCGTCATGAAATCCGGTTTCTTCGGCTTCACCCAGCCCTTGGGCGGCTGCCGCACCGGCACATCCGATCCCAGCCCCATCTGCCCCGGCGGCGGTTGACCGACAAGGTCTCCACCCTCGCCCTTAAGCCGCGAAATCTCATCGCGCAACCGCGCCGCCGTCTCGAAATCGAAACCGGCCGCCGCCGCTTCCATTTCCTTTTCCAGCACCACCAATCGCTGATGATTGCTCCGCGATGACACATCCATCTCCAACTATTGTTTCATCGTCATCACCGGGCTCGTCCCGGTGATCCATCTCACCGCAACACTGGATTGCCCGAGCCGGCAGGACAATGATGCCAAAGCGCCCATCACCCCACAAACGCTTCCACATCCTCCAGCCGCGCCGCCTCACCCGCCGGCTTGTCCCAGCGTATTCGGCTGATGCGCGGAAACCGCAGCGCCACACCCGATTTATGCCGCCCGCTTTTTTGCGCGCTATCGAACGCCACCTCGAACACCAATTCCTTTTTCACCTCGCGCACCGGCCCGAAAGCGGCAATGGTATTGGCCCTGATCCAGCGGTCGAGTTGCTTGAGCTCCTCGTCGGTAAAGCCGAAATAGGCCTTGCCGATCGGCACGATCTCATTCCCTTTCCAGGCGCCGAACGTATAGTCCGAATAATAAGAGCTGCGCTTGCCATGCCCGCGCTGGGCATACATCAGCACCGCATCCACCACATTGGGATCGCGCTTCCATTTGAACCAGAACCCCTTGGGCCGCCCCGGCACATAGGGCGCGGTTCTCAGCTTGATCATCACCCCTTCATGCCCATGGCTTTCCGCGCCCATGCGGCGCAAAGCAGCCAGCTCGTCCCAATCTGCAAAGGGCAGGATTTCCGACAGGTCCATACGCGTCTGTGGATTTTGTGCGAACCAGCGCTCCAGCCGCTCCCGCCGCGCCTGCCAGCCCAGCGCCCGAATGTCCTCGTCGCCATCGAACAGCATGTCATAAACCCGGACAAAGCCGGGCCATTCCTTCATCTGCTTGGGCGAGGCCAGCTTGCGATTGAGCCGCTGTTGCAGGTCGTTGAAACTGCCGGGCACAAAGTCATGCCCCACCAGCAATTCGCCATCCAACACCGCCCGCCCTGTTGCGGCCTCCACCACATCGGGAAAGCTGGCAGCAATATCGTCGCCGGTGCGCGAAAACAGCGATGCGCCATCCCGCCCCAGCACCAATTGCACGCGAATGCCGTCCCATTTCCATTCGGCCGCAAAATCGTCCGGCTCGAACCGCTCGAAGTCGCGCTCTTCGATCGGATTGGACAGCATCAGCGGATGAAACCGGGCCGTATGGTCGATTTCGGGCCGCGCCATGCGCCCCTCCAGCCAGCCGAACAATTCGGCATAGGGCGGTTTCAGCCCATGCCAGACTTCCTCGATGGCCTGCAAATCCACCCCACTCATCTCTGCCAGAGCCGTCTTGGCCAGCCGCGCCGACACCCCGATCCGCAGCGCGCCCGTGGCCAGTTTCACCAGCGCCCAGCGTTCATGAATCCTGGCCTGGGTCAGCAGATCGGCAATCAGTTTGGGCAATTGCGTCTTGCTGGTCTGGTTGAGCAAAGTCACCACTGCGCTCAGCGACGGCAATTCCCCACTGCCATGATACGGCCAGATCAGGGCAATCGTCTCGCCCAGATCGCCGACATAATCATAGCTCAGCCCAAACAGCGTCTCGTCGACCTCCCCCAGAACGATTTGCTTGAGCAGTGCCGGTTTGACATTGGCAATATCCAGCTCTCCGGTCAGCACTGCCAGGGCCAGCCCCCGGTCCGGGTCCGGCACTTCGGCAAAATACTGCGCCAGCGCCGCAATTTTCCGCGTCCGCGATGGCGTCAATGCAAGCAGTTCGAGCAGGTCCGCAAAGCGCTTCATTCCCCGCCCTCCCCGCCATCATCATCAAGACCGGGCAGCGCCAGCGGCTCCGCCTCCAGCCCCTGTTTGCGGCACCAATAGACCAGCCCATCCTCGCGCCCATGCGTCACCCACACGCGCGATGCGCCGCTTTCGAGGATGGATTGATTGAGTTCAGCCCAATCGCAATGGTCCGAAATCACCAGTGGCAATTCGACCAATGCCTGCCGCGCCCGCTGCTTGATGCTCATCCAGCCCGAGGCCTGACAGACGACTGGATCAGGGAAACGGCGGCTCCACACATCCCGAATGGCGGAGGGCGGTGCGATAACGATCTGCCCGGCCATCGCGGCTTTGGGCATACCCGTCGCCGGGATCAATTCACCCAGCATCACGCCCAATTCCTCATAAAGCGCGCATAGTCTGATAATCGCGCCATGCAGATAAATCGGTCTGTCCCAGCCCGCGTCGCGCAGCAGCGCGATCACCCGCTGCGCCTTGCCCAGCGCGTAGCAGCCGATGAGATGGCTCCGCTCCGGTTGATCCGCCACCGATTTCAGCAAACGGGCAATTTCATCCTGCGGTTTGGGATGCTGGAACACCGGCAGGCCGAACGTCGCTTCTGTCACCAGCAGATCGCATGCCACCGGCTCGAAGGGCTCGGCAGTCCGGTCAGGCAGGCGCTTGTAATCGCCCGTCACCAGCGCCCGCTGCCTTTCGCTTTCGATCAGCACCTGTGCCGAACCCAGAATATGTCCCGCCGGATAAAGGCTGACGACAGCACTATCGATAGTCAGCCGCTCGCCGAATTTCAGCGCCTCGAAAGACCCGGCGCAGTCCTCGCCATAGCGCACTTTCATGATGGCAATGGTTTCCGGCGTCGCCAGCACCGCTCCATGCCCGCTCCGCGCATGATCGGCATGACCATGGGTAATGATCGCCCGCGCCTTCGGCTCGCTCGGGTCGATCCACGCATCGATGGCGGGAACGTAAAGATCGCGGGTGAGAATGGGTTGCGGCATGATCCCTCAACGCGGGAGACCATGCCTGGTTTCACAACCCCTTGTCGATGCCCTCAGGCGGCGGACCACCCACCGTCGGACGGCAAGATGACGCCATTGATATTGGACGCGGCATCGCTGGCCAGCCACACAATGCCCTCGGCCAATTGCTCGGCCTTGGCCGGCGGCGGCACGATCACCTGCATCAGCGGCCCAAGCCGCTGCTGCGCCAGCGGCGAAACCATATTGGCCTCAATGCCCGTGATCACCGCGCCCGGCGCAATCGCGTTTACTCGAATGCCCTTGGTTCCATACATAAAGGCAGCATTCTTGGTCAGACCGTTCAGCGCGTGTTTGGAGGTGGTATAGGCCGCACCGGCGCAGGAACCGCGCAGCCCGGCCTCGGAAGACACATTGACGATGGCGCCCTTGCCAGCGGCAAGCATGGCCGGAAGAACGGCACGCATCAGCCGCATGGGCCCGGTCACGTTCACGGCCATGACCTTGTCCCAGACGGCATCGACAACTTCGCCCGCCGGCTCGAAACTATCCATGATCCCGGCCACATTGGCCAATACGTCGATACGCTCGCCCGCCGCCTTCACCAGCGCCTGCGCCGTGTCTTCGGAGGACACGTCGCCAGCAAGTATAGTGATGGCTCCGCCCGTTTCGGCAGCCAGTGCATCAAGTCGCGCCTGCACGACATCGGTGGCAATGATCCGCGCGCCCCGGGCCGCAAACAGCAGCGCGGTCGCCTTGCCGATCCCCGAACCCGCACCCGTCACGATCACGGTCTTGCCGGAAAAATCCTGCCCGGCGATTGCTGTGCTTTCAGTCATGATTGTATCTCCCTCGCCGCGCCCGAATTCGGCCGACAGTCGCAGAATACAATGTTCAGGCCGCTTTACCTTTGATCCAGCGCAAGCGCTCGCCTTGCTCATTGCCGGTCTTTGGTCCATTCCTGCAGCAAAGGAGAAAGACATGCGGAAAACCGATCACGCCCCCGGCACAGTCCATCGCCTCATCATCGACAGCAAGGCTCTCGCGGGCAATCGCCTCGGCGATTCCACCAGCCGCATTGTCGATGTCTATGTGCCTCATGGCCATGACGGCAAAGACCTGCCGCTGCTGGTCGATCTGGTCGGTTTCACCGCTGGCGGGCCCGCCCACACCGCCTGGAAGAGCTTTTCCGAAAACGTCCCCGAGCGGCTCGACCGGCTGATCGGCGCGGGCAAGCTGGCGCCTGTCGTCGTCGCCTTCCCCGATTGCTATTCGCGGCTGGGCGGCAATCAATATGTAAACTCGCCCATTATCGGCAATTACGAGGACTTCCTCATCGCCGAAATGCTGCCAGCCATCGAAACGCGCTTTTCCTGCGGTGGCGCGGGCCGACGCGGCCTGTTCGGCAAATCTTCGGGCGGCTTCGGTGCGCTGGTTCACGCCATGCGCCACCCCGACATCTGGGCCGCCGCCGCCAGCCATTCCGGCGATGCCGGTTTTGAAAACCTCTATTTGCCCGAATTCCCCGGCACGCTCCGCGCCCTCGCCAAATCCGGCAATTCGATCCAGAATTGGCTCGAAACTTTTGAAGGCAAACAAAAGGTCGACGGCAAGGATACGCTGGTGCTGATGATCCTGGCCCAAGCCGCCAGTTTCGATCCCGACCCGAACCCGGAAACCTTCCTCGGCCTGCGCCTGCCGGTCACATCAGATACCTGCGAATTGATCGAAGACCGTTGGCAGAACTGGCTGAACTGGGACCCCGCCCGCATGGTCGAAACCCATGCGGATGCGATTAGCCGCCTCAAAGGCTTCTACCTCGAATGCGGCACCGAGGATCAATATAACATCCTCTACGGCACCCGCCGCATTCACAGAACCCTCGAGCAGAAGGGCGTCGCCCATCGCTACGAGGAATTCCCCGACAACCATTCCGGCATCGATTACCGCATGGACATTTCCCTGCCCTATCTGGTCGATGCGCTTAACCGGTAAAATCTCCCCGGGCTCGATGCGGCACCCTCCCCTTGACGGGGAGGGATGGGGTGGGGTGCGTAGCACGCTCGAAAGTCGGGGGCTTCGCATCCCGGCCTAGACTGGACCTTAGGGCATTACGCCATCAGCCCCGCTACACCGCCTTGCTGACCGCAAGCAATCCCGGCCGCTGTGCATTGGCGGCGTTGATCGCCGCCTCCCCGCCCAGCACCACGATATGCCCGCGGGTCGCCACCGCTTCCACCGCCTCGGCCAGCGCCAGAAAATCGGCCCGGCTTGCGCCCAATATCTCGTCGCGCCGCTGCTGGCGCAACGCATCCGTCGTGCCGTTCAGAATTCGCCACATGGCCGAATAGCCCTTGGCATCGACAAATTCGGGCCGGTCGAGATCGCCCACCACCCCGATCACCGAGCGCACCAGATCGGTCTCGCCAATCTCGGCCCTCAGCGCCTTGGCGGCCCCATCATAGGCATCGAGCGTCTTGAGCAGGTTCGGGTCACGATAGGACAGAAACGCGAAATTGCCCGATGACAGGTCAAACCGGCTCGACCCGCCATAGGCCCCGCCCTGCACGCGCACCTTGTCCCAGAGATAGGTGGTATTGAGCAGCCGCAGCGCCACCGCCGAAGCCGCAGTCAGCTTGAAGCCCAGCGCCTTGAGATTGGCCCCCTTGCCCACATAATTGACCTGCGCCGGGATCACGAGCCCTTCATTAATGGGCGCAAAATCATGGCTCCAGTCTGCGTCGCCATGCGCCGCATCCGGCAGGGCCTGCGCGAAAGCCGCCAGCGCGCCCTGCGCCTTATCCCACAATGCCCCATCGGCAGTGAGGTTGATCACCATGCGCCCGCGATTGAACAGCCGGTCACGGATAGCGCGCAATGCCGCCTCGACACTGTCCCAATCGCTCTCGATCCGCTTCACCAATGTCTTGAGGAATTGCCCATAGGACACACCGCTCATCTGCTCGGCAATCCAGCCGGCCTCGGTCAGCCCGGCCTTGAGGCGCGTATCGACAATGCCATTGCCGCCCGGCACCAGCCGCGCTTCAAATCCGGCCTTTTCCTCCAGCGCCATCTGCCGGAACCGCTCACGATTGCCAAGCTGGGCATCGAGCAGAACATCGCTGAAAATATCCAGCATGTCGCCAAACTTGTCCGACACCGCCTTGCCCGAGAGGAAGAACCATGCCGCACTGCCCGCGCCATCCTGCCGCGACGCCAATCCGCGATGCTGCCCGATCCCGCCGGTGCTGCGCCCGATCCGCTGGGTCAGGGCAACGAAATCCTGCTTGCCCGTCCCCGTCTGCAACAGAGCCCGCCCGAACAGCGGCAGATAGGGCAGCAGTTCCTTGTCCAGCACATGCAGGTCAAAGCCGACATCGAGATACAAAATCCCCAGCGTCGGCAAATCGTGGAACAACGTCCGCGCGCCCCCCACTTCGCTTTCCTCGGTCGGAATGGTGCGGATAGTGCGGTCGAGATCGCTCAGGGTCAGCGTCGGAATTTTCGCCAGATCTTCAGGCGCATCGACACTTTCCTGCAAGGCCTTCAGCCGCTCGGTGCGCTCCAAAACCTCTTTCAGTTCGGACTCGGTCAACCCCGCCCGAACATCGGCCAGTTTGTCGGCCTCCGCCTTGATCTCGCGCCCGCCCTGTTCCGGATCGGCCTGCAGCACAGCCGTCAACCGGTGCGGATTATCGAGAAACAGCCGACGAATTTCGTCGCTGAAATGCCCGCCCACCGCCTTGTCCTTGAGCGCACCCAAAGCCGCCTCGAAGCGCAGTGGCGCCAATGGATCGCCGCCATGCAGCCAGGTGCCCAGCGCATTGAACATATAGGTCATGCCGCGCGGATAAGAGCCGGTATTCTGCTCGCGCAGATTGAACTCGAACGTGTTGACTGCCGCTTCGATCTGCTCGGACGAAAAGCCGGTTTCGGCAATCTCGGCGAGACCCTCGAGCACCAGCGCTTCCACCTTGTCCGCATCGGCCGGATCAACACCCTTGAGCCCAAACCCGCCCATGGGCTGGCGCAGATAGGAGGAAATCCCGCCCCCGATCATGCCTTCGCCCAGCCCGCTTTCCGTCAGCTTCTTGCGCAGCGGCGCGGCCGGATTGCCCGCCAGCAGATAGCTGAGCATGCCATGGCTCAAAACCTCTTCGCGGTTCTCCGCCGTTTCGATCATCCAGTTGACCGAAACCATGCCATCGCGCCGCTTGTCTGGATCGATCGTGCCTGCATAAGTGCCCGCAACACGGCGCGGAGCATTCCAGCGCGGCTGCAATTTCACCTCGGCATCGACCTTGATGGGCTCAAACCGGTCGAAATAGGCATCGAGAATATCGAGCCGCTTGTCCGCCGGATCATCCCCGGAAAACACCACAAGCGCATTGGAGGGATGATAATAGGTCTGGTGAAAGCGTTTGAACTGCTCATAGGTCAGCTCCGGGATGACCTTTGGGTCACCGCCCGAAGACTTGCCATAGGTATTGTCCGGGAACAGCGCATTCTGCGTCAGACTATGCATCACCGAGTCCGGCGATGAATAGACGCCCTTCATCTCGTTGAACACCACGCCCTTATAGACCAGCGGCGCATCAAGGCTTTCCAGCTCATAGTGCCAGCCTTCCTGGTTGAACGTGTCCTCGCTGATCAGCGGAAACAGCACCGCATCGAGATAGACATCCACAAGGTTATAGAAATCCTTGAGGTTCTGGCTGGCCACCGGATAGGCGGTCTTGTCCGGGAAAGTCATGGCATTGAGGAACGTGTGCATGCTTCCCTTGAGCAGCTCCACGAACGGCTTCTTCACCGGATATTTCTCGCTGCCACAGAGCACGGAATGCTCCAGAATATGAGCAATGCCGGTCGAATCCTCAGGCGGCGTCCTGAAGGTGATGCCGAACACCTTGTTCTCGTCTTCATTGACGAGACTTAGCACCTCCGCCCCGGTCTTTTTGTGCCGGTAGAGCCTTGCCTCCGAATTGATTTCGGCAATGGTCTCGTCACGGACGAGGTCGAAGGCAGGGTGATGGGAGGCCATAAAATCTCTCGGGTCTTCTTATTATCGACCCATAACCTAGATACGCCGCCCCTGTTTCGCTAGTCCCGGCCACGGTTTAGTGTTGCCGATTGTAGCGTTCAAAAATGAAGCTGGTTTACGCGCTTACGCTCGTTCCAAGCAGCTTTGATCCTGCGCCATCAGCATTCGGGGACATTCATCGCATTGGCGACTTTCACGATCGTCACCCTCGGGCTTGACCCGAGGGTCCTTAATAGACAGGCAATAAAACGCAGAACCCTCGGGTCAAGCCCGAGGGTGACGAGCAATGGGGATGCCCTCAAACCGCCCCACGAATCTCCGGCTTCACCTCGGCCTGATACCATTCGGAAAGCTGCCCCATCAGCGCCGGGAACAGGCTTCTGCGTTCGCTTGCCGCGACATTGTCGGCGATCTGCTCTGGCTTGCTCACGCCAGCGATCACCGTCGACACCTGCGGGTGATCCAAAATCCAGCGCAGCGCAAACTGGCTCATCGGCACGCCTTCAGGCGAGAGGCCCTTGAGTTCCTGCACCAGTTCGACCCCACGCTCAAACGGAATGCCAGAAAACGTCTCGCCCACCGAAAAAGCCGCACCATCGCGGTTATAGTGACGGTGGTCTGTGTCCTCAAAGCGCGTGTTCTTGTCGAATTTCCCGCTCAGCAAACCGCTGGCCAGCGGCAGGCGCACGATGATGCCGGCATTGCGTTCCGCCGCCTTGGGCAGCAAGTCTTCGGCCGCATCCTGTCGCAACAGATTGAAAATGATCTGCAAGGTCGCGCAGCCATTCTGTTCGAGGCAGAGTAGCCCCTCCTCGATGGTCTCGACGCTTGCGCCCCAATGGCGCACCAGTCCTTCAGCTTTCAGCTCGTCCATCCAGCCAAAGATCGCGCCCTCGCGCAACACTTCGGTCGGCACGCAATGCAATTGCGCCAGATCGAGGCTCGAAACGCCAAGCCTTTGCGCCGAGCCGATCAGGCTCTCGCGCACGCCCTGCTTGGTGTAATTATCCGGATAAAGCGCGCCCGAGCGCCCCACCTTGGTCGCCACGATAACATTGGCACCCTTGGCCCGTGCGCCAACCCGGCTTTCCGAAAGTCCGCCGCCATAAACGTCGGCCGTGTCCCAAAAATTGATCCCGGCCGTGCTGGCATGCCCGAGAATAGCGTCCGCCGTCTCATCGCCCACCGGCCCGAAATCGCCGCCAAGCTGCCAGCAGCCCAGCCCGATTTCGCTCACTTCATATCCGGTCTTGCCCAGAAGCCGCGTCTTCATGTCCTGTCTCCCGGTTCGGATCACGTTCCGGGCGCAACCTATTGGCCCGCCCCCTTGAGAACAAGGGCGGGCTGACCGAGCGGAGCCGTTTCCTACTCAAAATAATCCGGGAAATCGGCAATGGTCTGGGTCAGCAGCGCTTCGGCGCGGCCCAGATGGTCCCGCATGGCCGCTTCCGCCGCCACCGGATCGGCCTTGGCCACCGCCTCGGCTATCACCTTATGCTCGGCAATGGCGCGCTGGCTGGAAGAGACCCCCAGCGTCAGATAGCGCACCCGGTCGAGCTGCATCTTGTGGTCATCGATCAATTGCCACGCATATTCCACGCCCCCCAGTCGTGCCAGGGTCCGGTGGAACAATTCATCCAGCACGTGAAACCGGCGGTTGTCGTCCGCCGCCGACGCCACTTCCTGTTCTTCGATCAGATCGGCCAGCACCTTTGCCGCCTCCGGCCCCGGATTACCCGCGACGCGCCGGATGATCTCGACCTCGATGCTTTCGCGGATGAACCGGCTCTGCCGTACCCCATCGGGCGAGATTTTCTTGATCACCGTGGCGCGCTTGGGCCGGATCAGCAGCAGCCCCTGCTGGGCAAGCCGAATGAAAGCCTCGCGCACCGGCTGCCGCGACACGCCATAGCGCCCTGCAATGTCACTCTCGGAAATCACATCGCCAGGCTTGAGCCCCATGGTCACGATGTCGTCGCGCAACGACCCGACGAGGCGCATGGCCATGGTCTCTTCATTGATTTCGAGCACGCTGCCGACCATCATTGATTCCCTCCATAGACCATGAGGCGGCAATCGCCCCATGGCTTCCCCGCCCTTGCTGGCTTCCACAGGATTCTGCGGGGCATGGGGTCAATCCCTAAGCTCCGAACGCGAACACGTCGCCCGCAATTGTAGAAAGAAAGTCTGCACTTCCGCAATCTTGTATGGTAGATAAAGTTTCGACGCCAGTTCGGCGCCTGATCCCATTTCAAAAAGACCGGAGAAAGTGAATGACCAAGACCTACGCGCTTGTGGGCACCGGAGGTCGCGCCCGCATGTTCTACGAGGCCATCCTCGGTCCCCACAAGGAACAATCGCGGCTGGTCGCACTATGCGATACCAATCAGGTCCGCATGAATTTCACCAACAAGGTCATTTCCGAAGAATTGGGCGGCAAAGCCGTGCCCACCTACAAAGCCGCCGATTTCGGGCGCATGATTGTCGAACTCAAGCCCGACACCATCATCGTCACCTCCATCGACCGTACCCACCACCAATACATTATTGCCGCCCTTGAAGCCGGTTGCGACGTCATCACCGAAAAGCCGATGACCACCGATCCTGAAAAGTGTCAGGAAATTCTCGATGCGGTCGAGCGCACCGGCAAACAGGTCCGCGTCACTTTCAATTACCGCTATGCCCCGCACAATTCGGCCCTGCGCGAACTCATCGCCGAAGGCGCCATCGGCAAGGTCACGTCGGTCCATTTCGAATGGCTGCTCGATACCCGTCACGGCGCCGATTACTTCCGCCGCTGGCACCGCGATAAGCGTAATTCCGGTGGCCTCATGGTCCACAAATCCACCCACCATTTCGATCTGGTCAATTTCTGGCTCGGCACCCAGCCCGATACGGTCTTTGCCATGGGCGACCTCAAGTTCTACGGTCGCGCCAATGCCGAGGAACGCGGCGTCTTCACGCCCTATACCCGCACCACCGGCGTCGAGGCGGCCAAGAACGATCCTTTCGCCATCGACCTCACCGATACCCCGGTGCAGAAGGGGCTATACTGGGACGCTGAAAAGGAAGACGGCTACCAGCGCGACCAGAACGTGTTCGGCGACGGCATCTCCATCGAAGACACCATGAACGTCATGGTCCGCTACGCCAATAAGGCCGTGATGACCTATTCGCTCTATGCCTATGCCCCATGGGAAGGCTTTAACGTGGCCATCAACGGCACAGGCGGACGGCTCGAGCTCACCGTGCACGAAAATTCCTACATCAATGCCGGTGCCGGCTCGGAAACCGAAGGCGCGGCCAAGGGCGTCAAGCTCTATCACTTCCCGCTCCATGGCGAGCCGCGCGTCGTCCCGGTCAAACATGGCGAAGGCGGTCATGGCGGCGGCGACAAGATCATGCTCGAAGAAATCTTCGGCAATGCCACCCCACGCCCCGGCTATGGCGCCAACCACCGCGACGGCGCCCTCTCCATCCTCACCGGCATCGCCGCCAACAAAAGCTTTGAAACCGGCCTGCCGGTCGATGTGAAGAAACTGGTGCGGCTTTAGAGTTTCCTTGCCCACCACTCGTCACCCTCGGGCTTGACCCGAGGGCTCTACACTTCGACGGCGCAGAGCTAAAGAACCCTCGGGTCAAGCCCGAGGGTGACGACCGAGGACAACTACCCTATTCCGCCCCCGGCACCGTCTCAAATTGCGGTGCGCCATCACAAATCTCGTAATAATCGCCCTTGTCGGCCACAAAGATGTGCCGCGAGATCCGCACCCCTGTCGGCCCGTCGAACGAGCCCAGATGCAGCCCGATCCAGTCCCCGTCCAGCGGGTCGAAAAACATCGGCGAACCGCAGGTCGAACAAAAACCCCGCCGCACCTTTTCCGATGACGCATACCAATTGAGGTTTGCTTCGCCCGAAATGCGGACAGCCGACTTATCGACGTCGATCCCCATTTCATGCGCACCGCTTGCCTTGCGGCATTTGCTGCAATGACAGGCCGAGCCCTCCGGCAGCGCGCCCTCCACCTCGAATGACACGGCGCCGCAGAGGCACGACCCTTTATGCATGGCCAGGCCCTAGCGGGTAAACGGCACGCTTGCCGTCATCACTTCCCCGGAATCGTTGAATTCCACTTCGAAATCCACCGTGATGCTGTCGGTGCCCACGAGCAGGATGCGCGCGCCGATCCGCACCATGCCACCGCCCCGGTCCCGCTGCTTTTCACGCAGGTCGAAGCTGATGCGGTCGCCCGAAGTCTGGCCCACGGCCAGCCCGGTATAACCGGCATTGGTGCTCATCGCGGCTTCAAAACGGTTCTGGTCTTCAATGAAGGCAATGGTGCCGCTGATGGAGAGGGTGGCGTTAATCAATGCGCAGCGCCCGGTATAATTGATCCGGCCCAGATTGCCCTTGGACACGCCGAGGCGGCAGCGGAACGGCTCATGTTTGTCCGTACCCACCAGTGCACTATCGCCGCGCCAGTCCCCAATATAGGATTCCAGCAATGCAAGTTCGCCCGCAGCCTGAGCAGGAGCGACCGCCATTTGCAATCCAGCAAAGGCGATCAGCATCCGCAACCAAGTCTTCACGATTACACCCCTCCAAATATCTCTGGGCTCATGTCTGCCAGCAGACAACGTTATAAACCAGTAGAAATATGCCTGTGTTGACGGCTTTGTTACGAATTGTCATCGCAGTTTTAGGAAAATTGAACGCCTGCACCCTCTAGTACCACTATTGGGAAGCCGATCTGGCATCACCGGGCCAGAAAACCCTTTCCATAGAGAATGATGACGGCATCATGGTGGCGCGCCGATTCGCGTGAATCGAACCGGCCGCAATGGGGTAAGGGGGGATCGGCTCATGGCCACAACGGCAATCATCGACGCGCAGAATGTAGACTATACGCTCGAAATTGCCGGCCGCCCGCTGCACATCCTGCGCAAGGTCTCCCTGCGCGTCGAACCCGCCGAAGTCGTGGCCATTGTCGGCCCCTCGGGCAGCGGCAAGACCTCCCTGCTCATGCTGCTGGCCGGCCTCGAAAAAGCCAGCAATGGCCGGGTCGAGGTCAATGGCAGCGAACTCGGCGCCATGAACGAGGACGAACTGGCTCGCTTCCGCCGCCATACTCTCGGCATCGTCTTCCAGAGCTTTCATCTCATCCCCTCGCTGACCGCGCTCGACAATGTCGGCCTGGCGCTTGAAATCGCCGAACCCAGCCTGTCGATGGCTGAGGTCCGCGAAAAAGCCGCCGCCGCTCTCGCCGCCGTGGGCCTAGCGGACCGGCTGGATCATCGCCCTACCGCGCTATCCGGTGGCGAACAGCAACGCGTCGGCCTCGCCCGCGCCACCGTCGCCAATCCGCCTCTGCTGCTGGCCGATGAGCCCACCGGCAATCTCGACCAGAAAACCGGGGCCGTGGTGGTCGATCTCATGTTCGATCTGGCCCGCCGCCAGAATACCGCCGTGGTGCTCATCACCCATGACCCCACGCTTGCCGCGCGAGCCGACAGGGTTTTCACCATGACCAATGGCGAGTTGACCGAAACCCCGGTGGCCCGCTGATGTTCAATCTCTGGCCCGCCATTCGCATTGGCCTTCTGGACATGCGCGGCGATCTTCGCCGCTTCCTGCTGCTGGTCACCTGTCTCGCTGTCGGCACCGCCCTGATAGCCGGGGTCAACTCTGTTGGCGCCAGCATTTCGCGCGCCATCGAAAGCGGCGCCGCTGAAATCATGGGCGGCGATCTCGAACTCTCCCGCGCCGATCGGCTGGCGAACACAGAAGAACTGGCCGCCATGCAGGCCCTTGGCACCGTGATCGGCGTCGTCGACACCAATCTGCGCGCCGAGAGTTTTGATGGCGACGCCTTTGCCGATGTCAGCGCCGTCGGGCCGGGCTATCCACTCTTCGGCAGGGTTTCCAGTCCGCAAATGCCAGCAGGCACCGATGTTGGCGCTTTCCTTGCCCCCCAGGATGGCGTGCCCGGCGCCTTGATGGATGCAGTCATGCTTGACCAGCTCCGCATTCGCGTCGGTGATCACTTTGGGCTGGGCGGCACAACCTTCTCCGTGCGCGGTACTCTAGGGCAATTGCCCAATGCGCCGGTGCGTGGCTTCCGCCTCGGCCTGCCGCTGCTGATCACCACCGAAGGGTTCTCCGTTGTCAGCGACCGGTCCTCGCCGCTGCCGGGCCTCGGCACCTGGTATCGCTACAAGATCGGCCTGACCGACACCGACCTCGAAACCGGCCTCGCCAGCGCCGCCGAAACCTTCGGCGATAGCGGCTGGACCATCCGCACCGCCCGCGACGGTCTGGGCCAGATGGTGCGCTATTATGATCTGTTCATGCGCTTTCTGGTCATTGTCGGCCTCGGCTCGCTGCTGATTGGCGGCGTCTCGGTCTGGACCGGCATGCGCGCCTATATTGCCGAGCGCTCCGGCATCATTGCGGTCATGCGCTCCATGGGGGCGGGCCGCTCCCGCATCTTCATCCACTTCTTCGCGCAGGTTGCCGCACTCGCTCTGGTCGGCGTAGCCCTTGGCCTGCTCGTCGGCGGCTCGGTCGCTTATCTGATCCTGCCCTCGATCGGCGCTGCAGTCGGCATTCCGCTGACGGCCGCTATCCATATCCAGCCCCTGCTCATCGCCGCCGGAACCGGCCTCGTCACCGCTTTCGCCTTTGCCTATCTGCCCTTGCAACAGGCCCAGACCATTCGCCCGGTCCTGCTATTCCGCTCCAAGGGCCTCGACGCGCCCCCGGTGGACTGGAAAGCCCTGCTCCTCTCCTGGCATGTGCTGCCGCTGGTCGCCGCCATTGCCGCCTTCTTCCTTTTGGCCTGGCTGATGACAGGCGATGTCGCGCTGGTCGCCGCCTTTGGCCTTGCCAGCGTCACCGCCGCCATCCTGTTCCAGCTCTTTATCCGTCTCGTACAGGCCGGGCTCGCCCGTCTGCCGGAAACCGGCCCGCGCATTTTCCGCCATGCGCTGCGCAATATCGTTGCTGCCGGACAAAACGCGGCGGCCATCGTGGTGTCTGCTGGCATGGCTTTGGCCATGCTAATCGTCGTTCTGGTCATGCAGGCCAATCTGCAACAGGAGTTCCTCGGCGCTTCGGCCTTCGATGCCCCCACGCTTGTCGGCTCCGATCTTTTCTCCGATGAAGTCGAAGACCTTGAAGTGCTCGCCGCCCAGAACAATGGCATTTCCCGCTTTGTGTCGACGCCCATGCTGCGCGGCTCGCTCATCGAGATTGCCGAACAGCCTGCCGACACCCGCCGCACCAGAGGCCCCGAAGCGACCTTCCTGCTTTCGGGCGACGTTCCCCTCACCTGGCGCAGCGTCCTGCCCTCCTCCTCCCGAGTCACTGCGGGCGAATGGTGGCCCGCCGATTATTCCGGCCCCGGCCTCATCAGCCTGCACCAGAGCCTGCGCAATGGCCTTGGCGTCGATCTTGGCGATACGCTGACCTTCTCAGTCTTTGGCGAACCGCTCACCGTCACCATCGCCAGCTTCCGCGATTATTCATGGCAGGGCGGCATCGATTTTCTTGCCACCTTCTCGCCCGGCGTGCTCGACACCTATCCCACGACCCTGTTTGCCGCCGTCACCGCCGCACCGGGCGAAGAAGAGGACGTCACGCGCCTGCTGGCCAGCCAATTGCCGGATATCAGGTTCATCGCGGTGGGCGATACCCTCAAACAGATTACCGACGCCTTGGGCCAGCTCTCCTTCGCGGCGGCTCTCGTCGGCGGCCTCGCCGTTGGCAATGGCCTGATGGTGCTGATCGGCTCGCTCTCCACCGGCCGCCGTCAGCGCGAAGCCGACACCATCATCACCAAGGTTCTGGGCGCGACCCGTTTCGAGCTGATCGCCACGGCGGGCTGCCAATACGCGTTTCTAGCTATTCTCGCCGTCATTCCCGCCATCATCATCGGTCTTGGCGTCGGTCGGCTGGTCACGTTCCTGATGCTGGAAGTCGAATTCACCTGGCGTCCCGACGTCGTCGCCTTCGTTCTGTTCGCCGCCATCATCATCACCGCCCTGCTCGGCGCCCTCACCATCCTGCGCGCCGCCTCCTCCCGCCCCGCCAGATTGCTCCGCGATCTCTAGCGCCAATCGACATTCAGTGTTTTCACCAAATTTGGAGAGCCCCATTGGACACCTCCCCCTTAACGGGCTCCGATCCGTCCCAAAGGGCAAATCTCTCCGGTGGAGAGATTTGAGGTGAGGAGGTTGGGAGGGGGTGCGAGAGCCCCAATATTTGAGCGTATGAAGCACCCCGCCCCATCCCTCCCGTCAAGAGCCTGCGCTCGGGAGCGCGCAAGCGCTACCCGAGTGGGAGGGTGCCCCATCGCGTTCGTTTCGACAGCACAGCAAGCCGAAATTCTCAATTGCATCAGGGCTTTCGGTCCCCGATCCAAATCTTGAATATCGATTCAGCCTAAAGCCTCACGAAAAATGCTCGACCAGAATGTCGAACACCAGCCTGATCCTCCGGCTGGTGTGCAATTCCCGGTGCGTCACCAGCCACACCGGCACCGGGATCGGCGCAACCTCAGGCACGGCAATCACCACTTCCGGCGTCAGCCGCCCAACGGCCTCGACCATGCCGCCCAGAAACAACCCTTTGCGCACCCATTCCCATCCGGTCATGCCGCTCTGGGTGAAGACATGGAAATTGTTCGGGCCCAGCGGCACGCCATGCGCCCGGGCAGAAGCAACAAAGTGGTGATTATTTTCCATGGCGCCAACGAAATCGCCGCGCGCCAGATCCTCCGCTTTTTGGGGGTTCCCCATGCGCGCCAACAGCTCTGGCGTGGCATAGATAAAGGCCGCCGTGTCCTTGCAGCGCCGCGCGATCAGGCCATCCTGTTCCGGGCGAACATGGCGGATGGCAATATCGGCCTCGCGCCGCAACAGATCACTGATCGAGCCTGTGGCCAACACCTCCACCCGGATTCCCGGCGCTTCCCGCCTGATCCGCTCCAGCACCGGCGGCAGCACATAGCCCGCATAAATATCCGCAGTCGTGATCCGCACCACGCCCTCAATGGTCTGGGATTGCCCGGTAGCGGTCATGGCGACACGCGCAGCAGCCTCGCCCATATCGCGCAGATGCCCCAATAATTGCTGCCCGGCTTCGGTCAGCACCAGTCTTCGTCCGACGCGCTCAAAAATAGCGACGCCCAGACTCTCTTCCAGCGCCGCCACCTGCCGACCGAGGGTCGGCTGGGTCAGCCCCAATTTCTTGGCGGCAGCTGAAAGCGACCCGGTTTCCACCGTGGCGAGCAGAGCGCGTAATTGGTTCCAGTCGGGCAGCACGGCAATCTCCTTATGCGTATACGCATAACAAAACTGCGTTATTGTGCAATTTCCGTTTGATAATCGATGCCATATCCTCCCGCAATCTGAACTGGAAGGAAGTCTTCATGGCCGATTTGAGCGCATTTTGGGATCGGTTGGCTGACAAATACGCGGCCCGTCCCATTCCCGACGAGACCGTCTATCAATCCAAGCTGGCCCGCACGCGTGCGTATTTTAGGCCCGACATGGACCTGTTCGAGTTCGGCTGCGGCACCGGCGGTACGGCCATCAATCATGCCCCCCATGTGCGGCACGTCACGGCAATCGATTTCTCCGAGAACATGCTGACCTTTGCCCGTGAAAAGGCCGCAAAGGCCGGTGTCGGCAATGTCACCTTCCGGCGCGGCGACATTACCACCATCCCGGTTCACCCTGCCCGCTATGACATGGTGCTCGGCCTCTCCATTCTGCATCTGCTCAAAAACAAGGAAGCCGTCATCGCGCGGGTCTTCGACATGCTGCGGCCAGACGGCCTTTTTGTCTCCAGCACCGAATGTATAGGCGATAACCGCAAATGGCTCAGCGCCATCGCGCCGCTTGGCCATGTCTTGGGCCTGCTTCCGGTCCTCAATGTCATGACCCATGCCCAATTGCGTGATGCAATCACCAATGCGGGCTTCGTCATCGAAGAGGACTGGCGCGCCAATCCCGGCGCCGCCGTGTTCATCATCGCGCGCAAGCCGGACTGATCATTTTGTGGAACCGGGCTTTTGCGTTACACCCGAATCGGGGACGCTCTGTGCTAACAGTCTGCTAGCAATGAGTAGTCCTGCGTCAGCCTTCCGCTGGAAATGTGACGCATCCAGCCGGAGTAGCAATGCAAGTCGCCATCGATATGGGAGAAAGCCGCGGAAGCGGCGCTGCCAATATGGACCTTGAGGAATTGCTCGCCACGCGCCTTCTGGTGCAGGGCAATTCCGGCTCCGGCAAATCCCATCTTCTCCGCCGCCTGCTCGAACAATCCGCCCCCTGGGTGCAACAATGCGTCATCGATCCCGAGGGAGATTTCGTAACGCTGTCAGAGCGTTACGGCCACCTCGTCGTTGACGCCACCCGCACCGAGGCCGAGCTGACCCGCATTGCCGCCCGCGTGCGCCAGCACCGCGTCTCGGTGGTGCTCAATCTCGAAGGCCTCGACGCCGAGCAGCAAATGCGCGCCGCCGCCGCTTTCCTGGGTGGCATGTTCGATGCCGACCGCGATTATTGGTATCCGGTGCTGGTCGTCGTCGATGAGGCCCAGCTCTTTGCCCCCGCCGCCGCAGGCGAAGTCTCTGACGAAGCACGTAAATTATCCCTCGGCGCCATGACCAATCTCATGTGTCGCGGCCGCAAACGCGGTCTGGCCGGGGTGATTGCTACCCAACGCCTCGCCAAACTGGCGAAAAACGTCGCCGCCGAAGCCAGTAACTTCCTGATGGGACGCACTTTTCTGGACATCGACATGGCTCGCGCCGCTGACCTGCTCGGCATGGATCGCCGTCAGGCCGAGCAGTTCCGCGATCTGGCCCGCGGCCATTTCGTCGCTCTCGGCCCCGCCGTGTCGCGCCGTCCCCTGCCCATCATCATCGGCCCGGTCGAAACCTCGGCCCGCTCCACCAGCCCCAAGCTGACCCCGCTCCCCGAAGCCCCGGTCGATGCCGCCGATCTGATTTTCACCATGGACCCGGACGAGCTGAGCCGCCCGATCGTGCGCCGCCCGCCCCCACCGCCCCCGCCTTCAACCAATGAATTGCTGGCCCAGGTCGCCGAGGCCCGCGCCCGCGCGCGCGCCGAAGCCCCTGAAGAGCCGGTCTCGCTGTTCCCTGAAATCGATGAAGCCGAGCGCGACGCCCAGATCAAATCGGTCATGGCCGAACTGCTCAGCGATCCCGATGCCGGTTTCCGCACCCATGCCGTGCTCTATCAGGATTTTCTCGTCCGCTGCCGCATTCGCCGCGTGCCCGGCGAGCCTCCGGCTCTGCCCGCCTTCAAGCGCCTGCTTGCCGTCGCCCGCGTCGCGCCCGACGAAGAAGTCGCCAGCTCCGATGGCTGGCAGCAGGCACTCACCCTGTCCGAAACGCTCACCGACGACGTGCAGGGGGTTTTCCTCGTCATCGCGCAGGCCGCCCTTACCGGCGCACCCTGCCCGTCCGACGCCACGCTCGCCCGGCTCTATGGCACTCATTCATCAAGCAGGGCCAGGCGGCTGCTGACCTGGTTCGAAGAGCGCGGGCTGATCGTGTTGCGCACCGATTTCCGTGGGCAGCGCATCGCCGCCTTCCCCGATCTCGGCGCCGAAACCGCCCCCGGCGACCCCAATGGCCCCGATGCGCTCATGGATGAACGCGGCGCAGCGGAATAGACAATCCTCATCCTCATCCTCATCCTCATCCTCATCCTCGTCCTCATCCTCATCCTCATCGTCATTGCCCGGCTTGTCCGGGCAATCCATCTTTCTGTGGTATGGACCACCCGGACAAGCCGGGTGGTGACGATAGAAAGCAAGGTTTTGCCTAGCGCCTTAGCCCCTCACTTCCGCCGTAAAACTGTACCGCGCCACAGCGCCCGGCCCGAGCAATTCGGAATAGGGCCGCTCGCTCAGATCGTCCGAGCCGCCCACTTCCGCCGCCGTACCATGCCAGGGTTCAAGGCACACAAAGCCCGCGCCCGGCTTGGTCCACAGCGCGAAATTGGGCAGGTTTTCCCACGAGAACAGCACCTGCGGTCCCTGCTCAGGCCCATAGCGCAAGCGCGCGCCAGCGCCTTCGGTGAAGATCATCGCATCGCTCTCGAACTGACTGTGATCCAGCTCCAACCGTCCCTTGGCAAAGGGCGAGGCCCGCTTTTCCCTCACCACCAGCCCACCTGAGAGCCGCTGCAAGGCGGGCTCACCGCCATTGTCCAGCACCACCGCATGCGGCTGGCCCGCGCCACCCGGCAGCGGCCACGCAAAAGCCGGGTGGAAGCCAATGCCATAAGGCATGACGCCACCGCCCTGATTGCTCACCTCGGCCTGCACCGTTACTGCCCGCCCCTCGACGCGATGCTCGATATCGAGCCGAAAATCGAATGGATAGAGAGCCCTGCTCGCTTCCGAAGCCTCCAGCCGATAGACGCAGCGATCCGATTCCTCGACCACGAGCGTAAAATTGCTGCGCCGCGCAAAGCCATGCTGGCTCATCTGATAGCGCTCGCCGCCGATCGATATGCTGTCATTGGGCGCACGCCCCACCATGGGAAACAGCACAGGCGAGCGCCCGGTCCAATAGGCGGCATCGCCATGCCACATCCAATTGCGGCCATCCCGGGTCTGGATCGACTGCATTTCAGCACCAAGCGCAGCCACATCGACCGTAATCTCGCCATTGCCGATGCGGGTGAGTTGCATGCGCGTCTCCGGACCATTCAGTGTTGACCGGCAGGACCTTACCCGCGCCGCGCGCAGATGAGAACCGCTGAGTACGCCAGCGGTGAACAGGGTCTGAACGGCCAGCACTTGGCTCTCGCAGCCTGCAATTCAGCCCAAGGCTTGCAGTATCGCCCAAACACGGGCTATCGCCTGTTCATGCCAGTGCCAATGCCTGCCTTGCCCATCGATGCCGTCCTGCCCGCTCTGGCCGATGCGCTGGCCAGCGGCACCAGCGCCGTGCTCGTCGCCCAGCCCGGCGCGGGCAAGACCACGCGCGTCCCCCTGGCTTTGCTGGATGCGCCCTGGCGCAACGATGGCCGCATCATCGTGCTTGAGCCACGCCGCCTCGCCGCGCGCGCTGCCGCCGGACAAATGGCCCGATTGCTCGGCGAAGATATTGGCCAGACTGTCGGCTATCGCGTACGCATGGAATCCAGAATTTCAGCCAGAACGCGGATCGAGGTCGTCACCGAAGGCGTCTTTACGCGCATGATCCTCGATGACCCCGAACTGACCGGCATTGCCGCTATTCTCTTCGACGAATTCCACGAGCGCAGCCTCGACGCCGATCTGGGTCTGGCCCTGGCGCTTGACGCCCGAGCCCTGCGTCCCGACCTGCGCCTTGTGGTCATGTCAGCCACCATTGATGGCGCGCGGATCGCCAGCCTGCTCGATAATGCGCCCGTCATCGACAGCCCGGGCCGCACATTTCCGGTCGAAACGCTCTATGCAGAACCCGACCCGTTGCAACGGCTTGATGAACAGGTCGCCATGGCCGTGCTCAAAGCAATGCGCGAGCATGACGGCTCTGCGCTCGTTTTCCTGCCCGGTCAGGGCGAAATCATCCGCACCGCCGAACGCCTCGCCGCGCGCCTGCCCACCAATATCGACCTCGCCCCGCTCTATGGCCAATTGACGGCTGCCGAGCAGGACCGCGCCATCCAGCCCGCGCCCCAAGGTCGTCGCAAGATCGTGCTGGCCACATCCATTGCCGAAACCTCGCTCACCATCGAAGGCATTCGCATCGTCATCGATTCCGGCTTCCGCCGCATTCCGGTCTATGAGCCGGCCACCGGCCTCACCACCCTTGCCACCACCCGCGTCTCCCTCGCCGGAGCCGATCAGCGCCGGGGCCGCGCTGGCAGAACCAGTCCCGGTGTCTGCATTCGCCTGTGGAACGAAGGCCAGACCGCCGCGCTCGGCCCCTTTGAAAAGCCCGAAATTCTAGCCGCCGACCTGTCCAGCCTCATGCTCGATCTCGCCGCCTGGGGTGTGAGCGACCCTGGAACACTCGCCTTCCTTGATCCCCCACCCGGCCCTGCATGGGCTGAGGCAAAAGCCCTTCTAACCCGACTCGATGCAATCACTCCGTCCGGCGCGCTCACCGCCGCAGGCAAGGCCCTTGCCCGCCTTCCACTCCATCCGCGCCTTGCGCATATGGTCATTGCCGGGGCCGAAGATGGCGACGCCACCAGCGCCGCTGAACTCGCCGTACTAATCGGCGAACGTGGTCTTGGCGGCGACGACATCGACCTCACCCGTCGCCTTGAACGCTTCCGCCTTGATCGCAGCAAACGCGCCGACGACGCCCGCGTCCTTGCGAAACGCTGGGCCAAACTGGCGGGCGGCACCTCCGGCGAAACCCTTCCCCCCGGCCACCACCTCGCCCGCGCTTTCCCCGATCGCGTCGCCCAATCCGCCGGGCCGCGTGGTCGCTTCCGCCTCGCCAATGGCAGACAGGCCCAATTGGACGAAACTCATAGCCTCGCCAGCGCCGCCTATATCGTCGTGGCCGACCTCACCGGCAGCGCCGCGCAGGGCCGCATCCGCTCAGCTGCCGCACTCGACCCCGCCGATCTCGAAACCCTCTTTGCCACCCATATCATCAGCGAAACCAGCCTCGCCTTCGACCCAGCCACCGGTTCGGTCCGCGCCCGCCGCCAGCGTCGCCTCGATGCCCTGCGCCTCAGCGACGACACCGCCCCGGTCACCGATTTCGGAAAAGCGGCAGAATTGCTGGCCGAAGCAGCACTGAAGCGCCCCGAAACCCTGCCATGGTCAAAAGACCAAAAAGCCCTGCGCGCCCGCGCAACATTCCTGCACCAGACCCTTGGCAGTGATTGGCCCGACCTCTCCGACACGGCCCTCGCCACGGATCCGACATGGCTCACCCCCCACCTTGAGGGGGAAACACGCCTCGCTGCCATCGGCGCCGACCATCTCGGCATGGCGCTCGATGCCCTGCTGCCATGGGCAAAAAAGCAGGACATTGAAAAGCTGCTGCCCAGTCATTTCCACGCGCCATCAGGCTCACATCTGCCGATCGACTATGCCGCTGAAAACGGCCCGGCGCTCGAAATCCGCGTGCAGGAATTGTTTGGGCTCGACCGTCACCCCACCATCGCCAATGGCAAAGTGCCGCTGCTCCTCATCTTGCTGTCCCCCGCCCACCGCCCCATCCAGACCACACGCGATCTGCCCGGCTTCTGGCGCGGGAGCTGGAAAGACGTCGCCAAGGACCTAAAAGGCCGCTACCCCCGCCACCCCTGGCCCGAAAACCCCATCACCGCCAGCCCCACCAACAGGGCCAAGCCGAGGGGAACGTAGCGCACCGTTTTTCGCTCGATCGTCATTGCCCGGTTCATCCGGGCAATCCATCCCGCCCGCCCCACCGTCCGTCACCCTCGGGCTTGACCCGAGGGCTCTTCACTGAGGCCAAAACAAAACACCCTCGGGTCAAGCCCGAGGGTGACGAACTGCGTATTGGAAATTCCGCCTACGCTTGAGGCGTAAAATTCAGCGCCACGCCATTGATGCAATAGCGCAGCCCGGTGGGCGGCGGCCCATCGGGAAACACATGGCCAAGATGGCTGCCGCAATTGGCGCAATGCACCTCGGTCCGCACCATGCCATAGGAGCGATCCACCGTCGTTTCCACCGAACCGGGCACCGGATCGTTAAAACTCGGCCAGCCAGTGCCGCTCTCGAATTTCAGTGTCGAAGCGAACAGCGCAGTATCGCAGCCGGCACAGGAAAACGTGCCCTGCCGCGTTTCATGCAGCAGCGCGCAGCTTCCCGGGCGCTCGGTGCCATGCTCGCGCATCACCTGATATTGCTCTTGCGTCAGCTTCTGCCGCCATTCGGCTTCGCTGCGGGTTACGGGAAAGGCATGGCCATCCATGGCATCAATCCTTTGTCGGTCTGTTATTTGCGCCAGATATAGGCTCTGTAACGATATATTCCCAGCACGGAGGCGTCACAAACGCGTTCAATGACCACGATCACCTCCATTTCAGAGCTTGAAGCCCTCTACCTGCCCGCCCCCGCAACTGCCTCGACCACCAAAGTCGCCCACGCAATGACGCCGCATTACCGGCAATTGATCGAAGCCAGCCCCTTTGCCGCACTCGCCACTGTCGGCCCCGAGGGCATCGACTGCTCTCCACGCGGCGACAAGCCCGGCTTTGTCCGCATTCATGACGACAAGACGCTGATGATGCCGGACCGGCGCGGCAATAACCGCATCGACAGCCTGCGCAATATCGTGCGCGATCCGCGCTGCGCCTTTCTCTTTCTCATCCCCGGCTCCGGCACCACCATGCGCGCCAATGGCCGCGCGCATCTCTCCATCGACCCCGCGCTTCTCGAAAGTTTCGCTGTCGAAGAAAAAGCCCCCCGCTCGGTCATCGTGCTCGAAATCGACGAACTCTATTTCCAGTGCGCCCGCGCCATCATCCGCTCCGAACTCTGGAACCCCGAGCGCCATATCGACCCGACGAGCCTCCCCAGCCCCGGCCAGATACTGGCCGACATGACCGAAAATCAGGTCGGCGGCGATTCCTACGACAAAGCCTGGCCCGAACGCGCCAAGGCGAGCATGTGGTGAGTTGATCGTCTTTACGGGAACGCTTGCGGGCCTGGTTTGTTGACCCTGACCCAACAACAAGGAGTTCCACAATGGACCATAGCAATTACGTGCGGCTGGCACAGGCCGAACTCACCCCCGCCATTCTCGAAGGCGCAACGATTTACGGTGCCGACGACCACAAGATCGGCAAGGTCGATCACGTTCACGGCATTGATTCCGTCATCATCGATGTCGGCGGGTTTCTTGGCCTCGGTGCTAAGCCGGTTTCCGTGCCCTTGCGCGACCTTCAGTTCATGCGCGACGAGCATGGCGACGTTCACGCCGACACCGCCTGGACCAAGGATCAGCTCAAGGAAATGCCCGAGCATCACCACTGATAAATACAGAAAACCCGGCGCGAAGCCGGGTTTTTCTATTCGCTCAAGCGAGCGGCACAACTATCGCAGCAGAAAATAAATGGTGGGAGTAACAAGGATTGAACTTGTGACCCTTCGCGTGTGAAGCGAATGCTCTCCCGCTGAGCTATACTCCCATTCCGCTTATGTCCCATCAGGGGAAGCGGCCGGAAAGAGATGGTGGGCGTAACAAGGATCGAACTTGTGACCCCTACGATGTCAACGTAGTGCTCTCCCGCTGAGCTATACGCCCATCTCTCCGGGCCAGAACGGCGTTAGCTGTTCCGGTGGCGCGGATAGACCATAAAACCCTTGAGGGGGTCAAGTGCCCAAATCGAACTTCGTGTGAGCTTGTGGAAATTTCTGGCGATCAGGCCGCCAGCAGGCGCTCGACCTCGTTGACCAGATCCTTGAGATGGAACGGCTTGGACAGCACCGAGGCATCCTTGGGCGCGTCGCTATCGGGGTTCAGCGCCACGGCGGCAAAGCCGGTAATGAACATGACCTTGAGATCGGGATCGAGTTCGGTGGCGCGCCGCGCCAGCTCGATTCCGTCCATTTCCGGCATCACGATGTCGCTGAGCAGCAGCGAAAACGGTTCCTCGCGCAGCCGCTCATAGGCGGACAGGCCATTGTCGAACGACACCACTTCATAGCCAGCATTCTTCAGCGCCCGCGTCAGAAACTGGCGCATATCGTTGTCGTCTTCCGCGAGAAGGATGCGTTTCATCAATAAACCTCGGTGCCGATCGGGGAATGTGAGTCGGTATAGGGCGATGTTTAAGCCACTTGCGCGCTTTCGCAACCGTTCCCGGCTCACATCCTCCGGTTTTCCGCGCTTTCCGGGGTGCAACGGCAACTGGACAAGTCCACTTTGCCGCTTCACACTGGCGCAAAAGCAAATCACCGGGGGAGCGGCGTGCGGTCCGACTATTGGGATCAACCGGCATTTGAGACAATTCGGCCTCGGCGCGTCCTGTCGCCGGTCGTCTTCAATTCCCCCCATTCCGGGCGGGCCTATCCTTCACGCTTCCTTGCCATGACAAGGTTGGATCACCTTTCAATCCGCCAGTCTGAAGACGCCTTTGTCGATGAGCTGTTTTCGCGGGCGCCCCATCTGGGCGCACCCATGCTGCGCGCGCACTTTCCCCGCGCCTATCTCGACGTCAACCGCGAGCCGTGGGAACTCGACCCCACCATGTTTACCGAGCCGCTTTCGGATCGGTTCAACACCACCTCGCCCCGCGTCGCGGCCGGGCTGGGCACGCTGGCCCGCGTGGTGGCCGAAAACAAGCCCATCTATCGGGAACGCCTGACGCTGGACGATGCCCGCATGCGGATCGAGGGCATCTATCACCCCTATCATGCGGCCCTGCAGAAACTGCTGGGGGAATCGCTCGAAAGTTTCGGCCTGTCAGTGCTGATCGATTGCCATTCCATGCCGCGCATTGGTCGCCACGGCGAGCGCGCCGCGCCCGATATCGTACTGGGCGACCGTTATGGCACAACCTGCGCCAGCCCGCTGGTCGATCTGGTGGAAACGATCTTCACGGCGGCGGGTCTGCGCGTCGCGCGCAACCGGCCCTACGCCGGCGGCTTCTGCACCCGCACCTATGGTCGCCCCCAGCATGGCGTTCATGCCCTGCAGATCGAGATCAGCCGCCACCTCTATATGAACGAGGCCACGCTGGAGAAAAACGCCGGCTTCGAGGCCATCAAAGCGCTGCTTGATCGGCTGATTCAGACCCTGATCGGCATTGACCTCGTGGCTCTGGCTGGTCATGGCGCCATTGTCGAGCGCGCCGCCGCCGAATAAATCTCTTTTTTTAGAGACACGGGACAATAAAAAAGGGCCGCCCCCAAAGACGGCCCCAGTCAAGGGAGGAACGATGCTTGCCGCTGCGGAGCCTCTTCCGCGCAATTCGGCACACACCATGCCCTTTCTGAATGAACCGATTTGCGTCGTCACGCAACAAACACAATAACAAAGCACAGCAGCTTATAGCCGTTTGTTGCAAAAAAGACTCAAAGCTCTTTCTGCTATACTGAGACGCCGCAGGTGCAATCCAAGTAATCTTCAGCATCGATTGACTCACAACCGACACCGGCAAGCGCTATAAAGCTTTGCCAAATCAACGGCCTGCAAAACAAACGGAAAAGCCTGAAATCATGTCCACGCCAATCGATTTTGCTCGGGTGCAATCCGTTCTGCTTGCCGCCGCCGACGCAGCCGCCGCAAAAACCCTGCCGCTGTTCCGCACACCGCTGGCCGTGGACAACAAGCTCGCTGCCGGTTTCGATCCGGTGACCGAGGCGGATAAGGGCGCCGAAACAGCTATTCGCGCCATTATCGGAGAGGCTTTCCCCGATCACGCCATTATCGGAGAGGAATGGGGCAAGACGGGCGAGAGCCGCTTTTCCTGGATCATCGATCCGGTGGATGGCACCCGCGCCTTCATTTCCGGCGCGCCGGTCTGGGGCACCTTGATCGGCTTTGCCGTGGACGGCGTGGCCGTCGCCGGGCTGATGAGCCAGCCCTTTATCGGCGAGAGCTTTCTCGCCATTCCCGGCAGCTCCACCTACCAGCGCGGCGCGCAGCAGCAGGCCAACCGCACCAGTGGACTGACCGAGCTGGCCCCCGCCCGCGTTTTCACCACCACGCCCAATCTGTTCAAAGGCGAATATTGGAGCAAATGGGAAGCTGTGGAACAGGCGACGCGCCTGCAAAGGTTCGGCATGGATTGCTATGGCTATGCCCTGCTCGCCGCCGGTCACGCCGATCTCGTCATCGAACCCTATCTCAATACCTATGACATCGCCGCTCTCGTGCCGATCATCCGCGAAGCGGGCGGCGCAATGGCCTGTTGGGATGGTTCGGAGCCTACGGGAGGCGGCAATGTCGTGGCCGCCGCCACCCCGCAATTGCTCGACGCAGCACTGGAATTGATCAACGCTCATTGATCACCCGGCCGGCTCTGCAATCGATACAGAAAACGAGAAAACCGACACAAAGAGTTAATATCCTCATCGGTATGAATGCCACGGTTCGGTCGGGCAGACATATGCGATGAAATCAACAAAGCCGTTTCTGCGCGACGAGCGCGGCGCGATTGCCGTCATCTTCGGCCTGCTTTTGCCCGCGCTGCTTGGCTTTGCCGCTTTGGCGATTGAAGTCGGCTATTGGTACAGCGAAAAAGACAAGCTTCAGATCGCCGCCGACAGCGCCGCCTATAGCGCGCTGGTGGCCTATAGCGCCGACAAGGATTTAAGCAAGGCGATTGCCGTGGGCGTCGCACAGGCTCAGGCGTCGGGATATTCCGGCACCGCCCAGCAGATCACCATCCACATTCCCTCGCCCGATGGCACGCTCGGGCCGGATTCGTCACGCGCCGTGCTTCAGGCCAATACCCGCCTGTTTCTTTCGGCGCTATTTCTCGACGCCGCATCCATCGATATTGGCGTCACAGCCTATGCAACCATGGATCAGGTGCAGGCCAATGCACCCTGCATGTTGGCGCTCAAGCCCGGTCAGTCGCGCTCCATTCTCATTGCGGCCAGTGTTCAGGTCGACATGAATTGCGTCGTCGCCACCAATTCGGCCTCCAACGACGCCATCTGGGTCGAAGGCAACGCCGCGCTGATTGCCAATTGCGTGCGCACCCCGGGCACCATTGGCACCAATGGCGGCGCCAAGGTGACGCTGAACGATTGCCCCAATGGCACTTATCCGCGCGAAACATCGGAAGACAGCCTGGCCTCGACCCCCTATTGGGGCAGCCCATCTGTCCCTGACGTTCCGGTTTTTGCCGATCAGCACATCAATCAGGGCCGTTATGGTGCAGGCATGCCCGGCGGCAATGTCCTCAAGCCCGGAAAATATGGCAAGCAGGTCGAAATCGACGGCACCGTAACCCTTCAGCCCGGCATCTATTATTTCTCTGCCGGCTTTCGGGCCGCGCCGGGCAGCAAGATCATCGGGGCTGGCGTAACCATCTATGTCGACCAGTCCAAAGTGCTCGACATTGCCCAGAACGTTGCTTGGGATTTGACGGCTCCCACTTCCGGCCCCACCGCGGGCATGGTCATCATGGGCAATCCGGCAAGTACCAGCAATTCACAGGTCCGCCTTATCGGCATTATCGGCAATGTGCAGGGCGGGGTCTATTTTCCCAATCAGCAACTCCTGACCGAAAACGGCCCGAACATCGCCACGCCACGCTGCACCCAGATCGTCGCCAGCAGCATCGACATTCGCGGCAGCGGCACCATCAGGAATGACTGTTCTGCAGGCTCTGCAACAGGCAGCAAACCGGGCAATGTCCGCCTGGCCAAGGGCCCGGCATGACACATCCGTTCCTCTCTGGTCTGACAAAATTCCTGCGTTTCCAGAGCGGCAATGCCGCTGTGGAATTCGCCATCCTGATGCCCGTTCTGCTGCTGCTGGTCACCAGCACAGTCGATCTCGGCCTCGGTTTTCAGGAAAAGATAAAGCTGCAATCCGCGCTCAATACCGGCCTCCAGCACGCCATGCAGACGCAGGGCTCTGACATCGCCACCACGCGCACGGTCATCGAATATGGTCTGGGCAACAATAGTGCCGCCGAGATCAAGACCAGCACCTTCTGCCGCAATAGCGCAACCGCAACCAGCGGCTCCATAGCCTGCCAGACCGGCGCCAGCCGCTTTGCCGAAGCCAGCGTGGACATGGCCTACAAGACCGCACTCTTTGCTGTCGATATGAACCTCGAAGCCCATTTCCAGATCTATGTGGGTCAGGTGCAATGAGGAGCGGACCGCTGCATAGTCTGCGCAGGTTGTGGCGCAATCAGCTCGGCGGCATGGCCATCGAATTTGCCATCGTCGCGCCGATCTTCCTCATCAGCGCCTTTTCCCTGTTTCAGGTCGGTTTCGGCATTTATTCGCAATCAACGCTCGCCAAGGCCGCCGAAGAGGGCGCACGCTATTTGCTCTTCACACCCGACGACGAACAGGGCGCCCGCCAGGCCGTATTGGACAGCACACTCGGCACCCCGCTCGATCCGGAGCAATTGACCATCAAGATGACGTCGCTCTCCACGCCCTATCCCCATATCGAGCTGGCGCTGAACTATCTGTTCCAGATTCCCGGCCCCTTCCCGCTGCCGCAGGAAATCATGCTCGAATCCGTGGTTCTGGTCCCGGTCGCGCCATAACAGGCCAGTAAGACGCGAGCGCTGCTCAGCCGGTCTGTTGGGTAATGAAGGCGTCAAAGGCAGCAAGCACCTGCCCGCGAATGGCGTCGCTTTCCATCAGCAATTCATGCCGACCGCCGGGGATCACCATATGCCGCCCGGTCCGCAGCCGCAGCCCCAATTGCTCGATGGCTGGGGTCGAGACAATCCTGTCCTGCCCCGCCGCCAGCATCAGAAGAGGGATCTTCACCTCACCGGGAAAACTGTCCCGCCCCGCATTGACCATGGCCCGCATGGACGCTGCCAGCCAGCGGAAGGTCGGCGAACCCAGATACAGCCCGTCATCGGCCCGGATCGTTTCCACCATGCGCTTATAGCGCGCCCGGTCCGAGGTCAGCGGATTGTCCTCATACATGGCCTCGTCCGGCCGTCTGTCGCCCTTGCGCGACATGGGAAGCCGACCCAACCCAACAAAGCTCAGCGTTTCGGCAAAAAGCGCCATGCGTGACAGGCTCTCTTCCATGCCATGGAGCCCCACCATTGGGGCGGACAGAAACACCCGGTCGAACATCATCCGGTCGCGCGTCGCCGCATAGAGGCTGGCCAGCCCGCCCATGGAATGGCCCACCAGATAAAACGGCAATGGACAATCGGGCAGCAGCACATCGGCATGGAAGCACCGCAGGTCGGTCCAGTAATCGTCGAACCGGTCCACATAGCCCAGATGCTTGTCACCGATCAGCCGATCCGATCCCCCCTGGCCACGCCAGTCGAATGTGGCGACGGCAAAACCGCGCTGGCGGAAATCCTCGATAGTCTCGAAATATTTCTCGATATATTCCGTCCGCCCCTGCACGAGGCAGACGGTCCCCTTTGAAGTGCCCTTACTCTTGGGCCACAGCGCATAGCGCAGCCGCACCTTGTCGGAGGTGGTGAGATAGCCGACCCGCGCGCCCTCGGGCACCGGATTGGAGGCAATAGAGGTCAGCTTGGGTCCATTGGGATCGACTTGGGCGTTCACGTCAGGCCTCGCGGAAAATCGTCCGGCCAATCTAGTCGGTATGAGTAAAAGAAAAGCCAGCGCCCTCTCGGGACACTGGCTTTTCTGTATCGACGGCTTCTTGCGGGGGGCGGAAGAAGGAGCCGTCGCTGCGTGAACTCCCGAACCGGGTCATTCCGGCCTTGTTCACATGCCCCCTTCTAAATGCCCGGCCCTGAACGGAGCCGGTCTATTGTGTTCATCCACCATTCATCCATGGGGTCCTGGCCCCTCTTGAACCCCGATTTTGACCACCTACATCATGTCTGTCCGCCGATTACCGGGGACTTTGGTCCTGAAAGATCACCACGCTCGCCGCTTCCGGGAGCACGATCTGAAGGCGCCGAGATCACACGTTGCTCAAGGAGAATGTGATATGCAAGCCTATGATTTTTCGCCATTTTATCGTTCCACGATCGGTTTTGACCGTGTCTTCAACCGCCTCGATTCCCTGGCCGGTCAGGACACCAAGACCTACCCTCCCTACAATATCGAGCGCACCGGCACCGATGCCTATCGCATCTCCATCGCCGTAGCCGGCTTCTCCAACGGCGACATCGCCATCGAAACCAAGGAGAACAGCCTCGTCGTCAAGGGTGCCCGGCCTGCCGAGACCAGCGAGACCAAGCGCGAATTCCTTCATCGCGGCATTGCCGAGCGCGCCTTCGAGCTGCGCTTCCAGCTTGCTGACTATGTCGAGGTAACCGGTGCCAATCTCGAAAACGGGCTGCTCCATCTGGAACTGAAGCGCGAACTGCCTGAAAGCAAGAAAGCGCGCACCATCCAGATCAATGGCGGCAGCGCAGTCATCGAGGACAAATCCGTCAACTAACTCCGATCCGTCCCGTAGGGCCAGGCGTGCCAGTGGCGCGACTGGAGGAGAGGAGGCCATGAGAGCTATGCTCGAATGGCAGCGCTACAACAAAGAAGGGCGCGGTCCATCAGGGCCGCGCCCTTCTTTGTTTGGCCCGACGGAAGCGATTTGGAACATTTCGCCCCGCGCAAAGGTTGAAGTCGGACAGGCCCACGCCTCCCCTCATCAACCCAGCGTCAGGACGCTTTCACTCATGAAAACCCCCTCCATCGATCTTAAAGCCAATACCAAGTCTGCAATCATCGAAGTGCTCAATGCCCGGCTCGCCGACGCCATCGATCTCGCACTGATCACCAAGCAGGCGCACTGGAATCTCAAAGGCCCCAACTTCATCGCGGTGCATGAAATGCTCGACCCAATGCGCGCCAGCCTCGACGAGCATGTCGACGTCATTGCAGAGCGCATCGCCCAGCTCGACGGCATTGCCCTGGGCACCAGCCAGATCGTCGCCAAGGCATCGAGCCTTGATGCCTATCCCACCGATATCCGTAAAGTCACCGACCACCTCGCGGCGCTGGCCGAGCGCTATGCCAGCCTTGCCAATCAGGTGCGCAAGGACATCGACAATACCGATGAGGCCGGGGACGCTGACAGCGCCGATATCCTCACGGCCTTCTCGCGCGATCTGGACAAGAATCTCTGGTTCATCAAGTCCCATCTCGAATAGTGGGGCCGGGCGTCACCTAGAACGAATAGGCCAGGGTGACGCTCGCCAGATGGGTATTGGTGTCATAAATGTCCTGGTTCGATTGCTGGTGCGAAAAGCGATAGCTGGCCTGCACTGACAATCCTTCCGCAAGCTCCGGCAACGCCCAGGTCAGGCTTGCTCCGACGCGGTAACGGACATCTTCGCGCGGCGTAGCGAACAGGGCCACGCTGCCATCGAAGCCGACGAAATCCACGCCGGCATTGAGATTGACACCCAGCCTGTCGGTCAGCGCCGCATCGACATAAATCTCAGGGCCGACCCGCCAATAGGCGCGCGATGCCGCCTGCGCCGCCACGCGCTCCAGCACCACATTGGCGCCCAGTGTCAGATCGGGCGTAAGAAACTGGCGAATTCCGGCACTGCCATTGACGACCCAGCCAGCTTCGGCGGCATTGGTGTCCCAGCGATGGGTTGCATCTACGCTGCCCACCAGCATGGTGTTGGCGGCAATCCGGTGATGCCCGCCCGATTCGACACCCAGGGTCAGGCGATCGTAAAACCCGTCGACCCAACTCAGGTCAGCATGCGGCCGTACGCGCGCGCCGGTCTCGTTGGTGCCTGATATCCACGCCCCGGACAGGTTGAAGTCCAGCCGGGCAAGGCTTGTTTCGGTATCGTAGATCGTGCCGGACACACCCGCATCGACTTGCAACGCATTGCGCCAATCGAGCGGCACGAGCAGTCGGCCGTCCACACCCAGCCGCGTCGTCCAGTCGGCCCGTTCCCGCGATGTCGGCGCCACCACCAGCGGCAGCCCCAGCGCCATGAAGGTGCTGTTATAGGTGCCGCCATTGACGTTACTGTTGAACGACCTTTGCAGACTCGCCCGACCACTCCATTGCGGCCCCGGCAAATCCGGTTCCGCCGCGACAGGGACGATGACCGAGGCAGGCTGAGCCGCAGGCCAAGCTGCCACAACGGTCGGCGTCGGCTTTTCCTCCAGTTGGGCCACCACGGCCAGATCCGCCAGCACCGCCGCCAATTCCAGGATCATGACCTGTTCGCGCAGGGCTGCGTTCCCCGGATCACCCACGCTGGCTCGTCGCAGATAGGCCAGGCTTTTCTCCGAATCGCCCTGCGCAAAGGCACAATCAGCCAGGCGGATAAGCGCGCCAATGTCGCTGGTGTCGGCGCCATAGACCGCGACGAGCAATCTGCATGACGCATCCGCCTGGCCATCGGCCAGCAGGGCATCGGCCAGTTCATAGGCGGACATGTTCTCGTGTAACGGCATCAGCCCCTGCCCGTTCGCCGGGCCCAATCCACTCGCCAACAGCACCAAGCCCAGCGCCGTACCTTGCCACCAAGCCACAGTCACGGCACGTCTCCAGCGAAATGTCCGCTCAGGTCTGGCGCACCATTGCCTTCAAGGCTGAACGTTCCCCCGACAAGCTGATGGTCCGCGCCATAGAATTTCCCCGCCAGCGTCCCGCCAAGATAGCCCTCGGATCGGCCCGAAACCAGGTCGGTCGTCCCGCCATAAATTGCCGCCGAGAACCCGTTGGCCGTTGGTTTTGTGAGCCTGCCATCGAATTCCAGACCCAGCAGGACCCCCTCCAGAAACACGTCATTGCCGGGCATCGCATCAAAGAAAATGGAAAAGTCGCCCACGACATCATTGCCCAGCCCATCGGTGCCGCGCGCTTCGCCCATATACATGGCGAGAAAACCACTCATGCCAGCCGACAGGTTATTATTGGCGATGTCCGCATAGCGAGGGCTGCCTCCGATCCAGGCGGGCCAGACCGGACCCGGCGACGGCTTGGAATAGGTCTTCTCGGTCGTGCTATTCGCCAGCTTCTGCGCCGCGACCCGCAACAGTTTCGCCTGCGCTTCGGCCTTACGCCGTTCGATCTCGGCCACTTGCTGAGCAGCAGCCGCAGCTGCTGCCGCCTCCGCGATCACGATCTGAATCTTCAGGTCCGCTGCGGCCTTCATCTGCTGCACCAGGACAGAGGTTGGGGCTGTCGCACTGGGCAGCCCCGCCTTTGCGGCGGCAATGGCCGCCATTTTCTGCATAACCGCATCCCGCATGGCACTTTTGGCAGCTTCCGCCCCTGCGGCCCCGGACGTCAAAGCCGCGGCTGCGGTCTGCGCCTCCACGGCGCTGAACCCGGCTTGTTGCAGCAGGCCCGCCATCTGCGCGTTGTTTACCGGGGTCAGTCCCGCCGTGACCTGAGCAGACATCGCCTCCATCACTTTCAGCATCGCCGCATCCGTCGGCGGCAGTGTCTTGGGACTGCTGTTACCTGCCCCCTTTTCTGTCAGCTTCTGGGCCGATTGGTTGGACAGAACTGTCCCCCAGTCGATTGGCGGCATCGCTTGCGGCGGCGGAACATCCGCCTCAAGACGCCCCAAAAGGGCGTCTATTTCTGCCGACGACAAACCGAAATCCCCAGGAGCTGGCAAGGACACTCCTATTCCGCTACCACCCGCCTGCTGCTTGATAGAGCTGAATGTGCTCTGCGCTGCTGCGCCCCCCGGCAGGCTCAGCAACAAGACGGCAATTATCAATCGGCGCATCGTGACCCCTCCGAAATACCCGAACGACACGAGCGTCCGGCTATCGCGGCCTACAACAGCTTTGTCGCAGAATTATTGGATTTTCGAGAATTCCGGCTCTTCCTGCCCTCAAGAGTCAAAAGGCGCCAGATATGGCCATTTGCCCTATGGTCTATTTTGCATCACAATAGGAACTACAGTGAATGTCGTGGGCATTCGTAGGATTTTTGCCCGATTTATACGCATTACGCTTATGTTTTATGCAAAATATCCAAAAGAACCCCAAAAAGTCCTATAGATCCTATTCGAATTTCCTGCATTTCCTATTATTCTTCAAGCAAGTCCAACTTTCTGGCTTGCCCGTAGTTTTGAATTATGCAAATGTGGACGCGTTAGGGCAGCATGTCTGTCCTATCTGACGCGTCGCCCCGCTCTCCGCGGTCAGCGCGCACGCTGGTTCGGCTGGACCATTCGGCGAGAATGGAAACGAACAGGCGGGGCTAAACTCCAGCCCGAATTTTGAGCGGCCATTTGGATGCAGTGCCGCTCCCCAAGACATGGACGTGAGTGCTCATCCGAGCCGTACCAGCAAAGTACGACCCGACATGGACGCTCCGACCTTGAGGAAAAGATGCATCCAGCGGGCCGGCCCCACCGGCAACAACAGGATGCGCACGCGACTTTAATAGCCCCCGCAAGGGCGCCGAACAGAACGAGGTTGAGCCATGGCACATGAACGAACCGGAATCCCCGCCGCGTCGAGCAAAGCCACTACCAAAACCTTGATCCGCGACGGCAAGCGCGTTGACGGTCGCCCTGAGGCGCAGGGACTCTACAATCCGGCCAATGAGCATGATGCCTGCGGCATTGGCATGATCGCCAATATCAAGAACAAGCCCAGCCACGAAGTGGTACAGAAGGGCTTGGAAATCCTTGAGAATCTGGAACATCGCGGTGCGGTCGGCGCGGACCCCCTGATGGGTGATGGCGCCGGTATTCTGGTGCAGACTCCCCATGCCTTCTTCAAGAAGGTGCTGCCCATCGATCTGCCGGAAAAGCACCACTACGCCGTGGTCATGATCTTCTATCCGAATGTCGAAGAGCTGCGTGACCGCTGCGCCGAAGTCGTGCGCCAATGCCTCGCACAGGAGGGCCTGGACCTTCTTGATGAACGGATTGTGCCGACAAATAACAGCAAGCTCAGCCGTGGCGTGATCGAAACCCAGCCGATCATCGAACAGATGATCGTCGCCCGGCCCGATGGCCTCACTCTCGATGAGTTCGAGCGCAAGCTGCTCATCGTGCGCAAGGTCATTTCCAACTCAGTCTATAAGCAAATCCCCGAAAGCGACGCCGATAACGGCTTCTACGTCGTCTCCATGTCGGCGCGTACGCTGGTCTATAAGGGCATGTTCCTCGCCGACCAGCTCGGTGCCTTCTATCTCGATCTGCATGACGAAGCTTTCGAGAGCGCCATCGCGCTCGTGCATCAGCGCTTTTCGACCAACACTTTCCCAAGCTGGAAGCTGGCCCACCCCTATCGCATGACCACCCATAATGGTGAGATCAACACCATCAGGGGCAACGTCAACTGGATGGCGGCGCGTCAGGCTTCGGTGCATTCCAAGTATTTTGCCGATGACATCGGCAAGATCTGGCCGATTTCCTATGAGGGCCAGTCGGACACGGCTTGCTTCGACAACGCGCTCGAATTCCTCGTGCGCGGCGGCTATCCGCTGCCCCACGCCGCCATGATGCTGGTGCCCGAAGCCTGGGCCGGCAATCCGCTGATGGATGAAAAGCGCCGCGCTTTCTATCAATACCACGCCGCGCTCATGGAACCATGGGACGGCCCCGCCGCCATGTCGCTGTCCGATGGACGCTATGTCGTCGCCACGCTCGACCGCAACGGCCTGCGCCCCGCACGCTATCTGCTGACCAAGGAAGGCCATGTGGTTCTGGCGTCGGAATCCGGCGTGCTCGATATTCCCGACGAGGACATTGTCGAGCGCTGGCGTCTCCAGCCGGGCCGCATGCTGCTGATCGACCTTGAGCAGGGCCGCATCATTTCCGACGACGAGATCAAGTCGACGCTGGCGACCGCCAATCCCTATGCCGACTGGCTGGCCCGCACCCAGATCGTGCTTGAAGACCTGCCGCAGGTGGCCCCCAAGGCACCCGAGCCGACCGACGCACTGCTCGATCGTTTGCAGGTGTTTGGCTATACGCAGGAAGACGTCAAGCTCTTGATGGCCCCCATGGCCACGACCGGCCAGGAAGCCGTCGGCTCTATGGGCACCGACACGCCGATTTCGGCGCTGTCGAACAAGTCCAAGCTCCTCTACACCTATTTCAAGCAGAATTTCGCGCAGGTCACCAACCCGCCCATCGACCCGATCCGCGAGGAATCGGTGATGAGCCTCGTCTCCTTCATCGGCCCGCGCCCGAACCTGTTCGATCTTGAAGGTCTGTCCACGGTCAAGCGCCTCGAAGTGCGCCAGCCCATCCTCACCAATGAGGATCTCGAAAAGATTCGCGGCATTGGCGACATCGAATCCAATCAGTTCAAGACCAAGACGCTCGACATCACCTACCCCGCCGAAAACGGCGCGGCAGGCATGGAAGCGGCAATCGAGGCGCTCTGCCAGGCCGCCGAAGAGGCCGTGCGTGGCGAATATAACATCATCATCCTCTCCGACCGGCTGGTTTCCGCCGACCGACTGGATATTCCCACCCTGTTGGCGCTTGCCGCCGTGCATCATCACCTGATCCGCAAGGGTCTGCGCACCTCGACCGGCCTTGTCGTGGAAACCGGCGAAGCCCGCGAAATCCACCACTTCGCCATGTTGGCCGGTTATGGTGCCGAAGCCATCAACCCCTATCTGGCCTTCGAGGCCTTGCAGGCGCTGCATGCCGAAGGCAACTACCCCGAGGAAGTGTCGGCGGACGAAGTCGTCTATCGCTATATCAAGAGCGTCGGTAAGGGCCTGCTCAAGGTCATGTCCAAGATGGGCATTTCCACCTACCAGTCCTATTGCGGCGCGCAGATTTTCGACGCGGTCGGTCTCAATTCCGAATTCGTAAAGAAGTATTTCTTCGGCACCGCCACCTCCATCGAAGGCGTGGGCCTCGCCGAAGTGGCCGAGGAAACCGTACGCCGTCACGCCGACGCCTTTGGCGACGACGCCGTGTTGCGCAAGGCGCTCGATGTGGGTGGCGAATATGCCTATCGCATCCGCGGCGAAAAGCATGCCTGGTCGCCCGACCTCGTGGCCGATCTCCAGCATGCCGTGCGCAATGCCGAGGAGGCACCGGAAACGGCACAGGCGCGCTACGATTCCTATGCCGAGCGCGCCAATAGTGGTGCCGATGGCTATCTCGCCATCCGCCATCTGTTCGACATTCGCCCGCTCGGCCCCTCGGTGCCGCTGGATGAAGTCGAACCGGCTGCCGAAATCGTCCGCCGCTTCGTCACGGGCGCCATGAGCTTTGGTTCGATTTCCCGCGAGGCGCACACCACGCTCGCCATCGCCATGAACCAGATTGGCGGCAAGTCCAATACCGGCGAAGGCGGCGAAGAGCCTGACCGCTATAAGCCCCTGCCCGATGGCTCGCGCAACCCCCTGCGGTCCGCGATCAAGCAGGTGGCCTCTGGGCGCTTTGGCGTCACCGGCGAATATCTGGTCAATTCCGACCAGATTCAGATCAAGGTCGCGCAGGGTGCAAAGCCCGGCGAGGGCGGGCAATTGCCCGGCCACAAGGTCGACTGGATCGTCGCCAAGACCCGTCACTCAACCCCCGGCGTGGGCCTGATTTCTCCCCCGCCGCACCACGACATCTATTCCATCGAAGATCTCGCCCAGCTCATTTACGATCTGAAGAACGTCAATGAGGCGGCCGATATCTCGGTCAAGCTGGTTTCCGAAGTGGGCGTCGGCACCGTTGCCGCCGGCGTCGCCAAGGCGCGCGCCGACCATATCGTGATTTCCGGCTTCGACGGCGGCACTGGCGCATCGCCCCTGACCTCGCTCAAGCATGCCGGTGGTCCCTGGGAAATCGGCCTTGCCGAAACCCACCAGACGCTGGTGCTCAATCGCTTGCGGTCCCGCGTCCGCCTGCAGGTCGATGGCGGTCTCAAGACTGGCCGCGACGTGCTGATCGGCGCGCTGCTCGGTGCCGATGAATTCGGCTTCTCCACCGCCCCACTGATCGCGGCTGGCTGTATCATGATGCGCAAGTGTCACCTCAACACCTGCCCGGTTGGCGTCGCCACCCAGGACCCGGTGCTGCGCAAGCGCTTCAAGGGCACGCCCGAGCACGTCATCAATTTCTTCTTCTATGTCGCAGAAGAATTGCGCACGCTCATGGCCCAGCTTGGTGCCAGAACCCTGCTCGATCTGATCGGTCGGTCCGACCTGCTCGACCAGCGCCGTGCCGATAGCCATTGGAAGAGCCATGGCATCGATCTGGCTAAGGTTTTCTACAAACCCGAGCCCATTGGCGGCGATACGCTCTATCATTCCGAGACCCAGGACCATCATCTGGAAAGCGTGCTCGATCGCAAGCTGATCGAACTGGCACAGCCCGCAATCGACAAGGGCACGCCGGTACAGATCGAATTGCCGATCCGCAGCCGCGACCGCTCGGCCGGCGCCATGCTGTCGGGTGCGCTGGCCAAGAAATACGGCAATGAGGGTCTTGTCGAAGACACGATCTCGATCACCCTGCGCGGCACCGCCGGTCAGGCCTTCGGCGCATTCCTCGGCAAGGGCATTTCCATCGACATGATCGGCGATGCCAATGACTATGTCGGCAAGGGCCTTAGCGGTGGCCGCATCGTCGTGCGCCCCTCCGACAAGGTGTCGTTCGACCCCAACAAGGCGATCATCGTCGGCAATACCGTGCTTTATGGCGCAACCTCGGGTGAATGCTATTTCCGGGGCGTGGCTGGCGAACGCTTCGCCGTGCGCAATTCGGGGGCCATCGCTGTTGTCGAAGGCACGGGCGATCATGGCTGCGAATATATGACCGGTGGCCTTGTCGTGGTCATGGGTCCGACGGGCCGTAACTTCGCCGCCGGCATGTCGGGTGGCGTGGCTTACGTGCTGGACGAAGACGAAACCTTCCGTTCCCGCTGCAACCTTGCCATGGTCGATCTGGAGCCGGTTCAGGAAGAAGAAGACCTGATGCAGAAGCTCCACCACCATGGTGGTGACCTCGAATGGCATGGCCGCGTCGACATTTCCGGCGACATGACCAAGCATGACGACGAGCGCCTGCACCAACTGATCTCCAACCATCTGCACTATACCGGCTCGACCAAGGCCAAGCAGATTCTGGAGAACTGGGCCGAGATGCGCCCGAAATTCGTCAAGGTCATGCCGGTCGAATATCGCCGCGCCATCCTGGAGATGGAAAAGAAGCGCGCCTCGGGCGCTCATGTGGCGGCGGAATAAACCGATGATCACATTCTCGACCGCAATATCTCAGTCGACACCCTCCCCTTTGCGGGGAGGGATCAAGGGTGGGGGGCGAGAGCCCGGATACCTCGGCCCCGAACACCCCCTCCCAACCTCCCCTGTCGAGGGGGAGGTGCCGTCCGGTGAACGTGGTGGCATCGAGTTCCAGTGCGTTTTCGACACCAATTCAGGAGAGCAGAGCCATGGGTAAGGTAACAGGCTTTCTCGAAATCGACCGCGAAGAACCGCGCTATGAGCCGGCTTCTGACCGTGTACGCCATTGGGGCGAATTCACCATTCCGCTTTCCGAAGCGCGGGTGACCGATCAGGCGGCGCGCTGCATGGATTGCGGTGTGCCCTTCTGCCATGGGGATACCGGCTGCCCGGTCCATAACCAGATTCCGGACTGGAACGATCTGGTCTTCAACAATGATTGGGAAGAGGCGGCGCGCAACCTGCACTCCACCAATAACTTCCCCGAATTTACCGGCCGCATCTGCCCCGCGCCCTGCGAGGAAGCCTGTACGCTCAACCTCGAAGACACCCCCGTCGCCATCAAGACGGTGGAACAGGCCATTGCCGACAAGGCCATTCGCGCCGGCTGGATCAAGCCGCAGATCGCCGCCGTCAAGACCGGCAGGAAGGTTGCCATCATCGGCTCCGGCCCTGCCGGTCTCGCCGCTGCCCAACAGCTCGCCCGCGCCGGCCACGATGTCCATGTCTATGAGCGCGAGCCCAAGGCGGGCGGCCTCATGCGTTACGGCATTCCCGACTTCAAGATGGAAAAGGACCATATCGACTTCCGCGTTTCGCAGATGGAAGCCGAAGGCGTCACCTTCCATTATGGCGTCAATGTCGGCGTGACCACGCCTCTCTCCGATCTGCAGCGCGATCACGATGCGGTCCTGCTTGCCGGTGGCGCGGAAAAGCCGCGTGCCGTCGATGTCGAAGGCAAGGAATTCGCTGGCGTTCACTACGCGATGCCCTTCCTCGTGCAGCAGAACCGCCGCGTCGGTGGCGAAGACGTGTCGGGCGAGTTCCAGCTCTCTGCTGCGGGCAAGCATGTCGTGGTCGTGGGTGGTGGTGACACCGCTTCGGACTGCGTCGGCACCTCCTTCCGCCAAGGCGCCATCGCCGTGTCCCAACTCGACGTGCGCCCCATGCCGCCCGAGATGGAGAACAAGCTGACCAACTGGCCCAATTGGGCGGTCAAGATGCGCACGTCATCCTCTCAGGCCGAAGGCGCGATCCGCGAATTTTCTGCCGGAACCATGAAGATCATCGGCAATGCCAAGGGTCAGGTCACCGGCGTCGAATGCGCCCGCGTCGACCGCAGCCGTCAGCCCATCCCCGGCAGCGAATTCATCATCAAGGCCGATCTGGTGCTCTTTGCCATCGGCTTTGCTGGCCCGGTGCAGGAAGGCATGCTGACCGAACTCGGCGCTGATTACGACAAGCGCGGCAATCTCTTTGCCGACACGATGAGCTATAAGACCTCAATCCCCAAGGTCTATGCCGCCGGTGACATGCGCCGTGGCCAGTCCCTCGTCGTCTGGGCCATCCGCGAAGGCCGCCAGGCGGCGAGATCGATCGATTTCGACCTGATGGGCAAGACGGCTCTGCCGCGGTAAAGGCGCACCACCCAAAGATCGTCACCCTCGGGCTTGACCCGAGGGGTCTTTTAAAGACCAAGCGAAGAACCCTCGGGGCAAGCCCGAGGGTGACGACCGCTTTTGTTGCCGCCTTCATGGTAGCAAGTGAAACTGTGACCGGGTATTGAGAGACGTCATTCCCCGGAGCGCCCCATGCCCCAAGCCCCCTATGTCGTCGACCAGCTGATTTCCGCCAAGGCCGTCGCCGCCCGCGTCGAGGCTCTCGCCGCTGAAATCACCGAGAATTTCAAGGACACCGAAAAGCTCGTCGTCGTCGGCCTCTTGCGTGGCTCCTTCATCTTCATCGCCGATCTGGTGCGTGAGATCGACCTACCGCTCGAAGTCGACTTCCTCGAAGCCTCATCCTATGGCGACGGCATGGAATCGAGCCGCGAAGTGCGCATACTGAAAGACCTGCGCGGCGAAATCGCCGGGCGTGACGTGCTGGTGGTGGAAGATATCATCGATACCGGCCATACGTTGAGCCACGTGCTCGAAATCCTGCAGACCCGCCATCCCCGCCGCATGGAAGTCTGCGCCCTGCTCAACAAACCCAGCCGCCGCGAGGCCGAAGTCAACGCCCGCTGGATCGGCTTCGACATTCCCGACGAATTCGTCGTCGGCTACGGCATCGACTATGGGCAAAGAAACCGCAACCTGCCCCATATCGGCAAGGTTAGGTTCGTAGAAGAGTAGACACCGGCCCCTTCCCTTCTCCCCTTGAGGGAGAAGGTGGATTGCGCGCAGCGCAAGACGGATGAGGGGTTCCGGCCTGTCCCAAGCTCTCCGCGATGAGGATGGTCCAGAACCCCTCATCCGCCCTTCGGGCACCTTCTCCCTCAAGGGGAGAAGGAAAGGGGTGCCCCTACATCACCGCCCCAACCTGCCAAGGCACGAACTCATTATCCCCATAGCCCAGCGCTTCGGACTTGGTCTCCTCGCCCGACGCCACCTTGAGCATGAGATCGAAAATCTCCTGCCCCTTGGCCTCGATGCTCACCCCTTCGACGATATCACCGCAATTGATGTCCATATCGTCGGTCATGCGCGCATAAAGCTCGGAACTGGTGGCGAGCTTTATCGAAGGCACCGGCTTGCAGCCATAGGCCGAGCCGCGCCCGGTGGTGAAGGCCAAAATATTGGCCCCGCCCGCCACCTGCCCGGTCGCCGACACCGGATCAAAGCCCGGCGTATCCATGAACACAAAGCCCTTCTCGGTGACCTTTTCGGCATATTCGTAGACTGCGGTCAGCGGCGAGGTACCACCCTTGGCCGCCGCGCCCAGCGATTTTTCGAGAATGGTCGTCAGCCCCCCGAGCTTATTGCCCGGCGAGGGATTATTGTTCATCTCGCCGCGATTGCGCTGGGTGTAATCCTCCCACCAATGAATGCGCTCGATCAGCTTTTCGCCAACCTCACGCGAGGTCGCGCGGCGCGTAAGCAGATGTTCCGCACCATAGATTTCCGGGGTTTCCGAAAGGATCGCCGTACCGCCATTGCGCACCAGAATATCGGCAGCGACACCCAGAGCCGGGTTGGCGGTAATCCCCGAATAGCCGTCCGAGCCGCCGCATTGCAGCGCCAATGTTAGATGACTGGCATCGACGGTCTCGCGCTTTGCCGCAGCGGCCACCGGCAGCATTTCCCTGACCTTCTCGACACCCCATTCGATCATCTTGCGCGTGCCCCCGCGCTCCTGAATGGTCATGGTCTGGAAGGTCTCGCCTTCCTCGATGCCGTAAAGCTCCTTCATCCGCCCGATCTGGAACACTTCGCAGCCAAGGCCGACAAGCAGGGCCGCGCCCAGATTGGGGTTGGACGTATAGCCCCATTGCGTGCGCTTGAGGATGTCAAAGCCCTCGCCCCGGCTCTCCATGCCGCAGCCCGTGCCATGCACAAACGGCACCACGCCATCGATCTCGGGATAGTCGTCAAGAATGCCCGAGCGATTGATCGCCTCGGCCACGAATTTGGCAACGGTTGCCGAGCAGTTCACCGAGGTGAGGATACCGATATAATTGCGCGTTCCCACCGCGCCATTGGCGCGCTTGAACCCCTGAAAGGTCGCGCGCTGCGCCTCTGGCAGAAAATCCACCGGGATCGCGCCTTCGGCAAAGGCATAATCATGGGTCAGCGTGCCATCTGGCCCGCCCATGCCGCAATTGTGCTCATGCACCCAGTCGCCGGGCGCAATGCCCTCTTTGGCAAAACCGATGATCTGCCCGAATTTGAGGATCGCCTCGCCCGCCGCGATCGGCCGCGTCGCAAATTTATGCCCCCGCGGCACCCGCCGAATGATCGACACGGACTGCGCCGTCTCTGTCCCCACATCCAGATTGGCCAGCGCCACCGCGATATTGTCGGCAGCATTGAGGACAAGCGTCTTGCCCGGGCTCGGGCGGGTCATGATATCAGACATCGGATCGTTCCGGGGATGGGTCTCAACTGGTGCTTTACGCCAGCCCGCATCACAGTCAGATTGAGGCCATTGCGGGGCGGCGGCACACTAACTAACATGTTAGCATGAACAACCATACAAGTTCCTATTCTTTTTTAACACGGCCTCCAGCGCTGGCGCGCGGCAATGTGACCACCGAGGTCACCCAGGCCCTGCGGCAGGCCATTGTCACGCTGGCCGTGCCGCCCGGCGCCAATCTCGATAAATCCGCCATCTGTGCCCAGCTCGGCGTCTCCCGCTTTCCGGTCAGCGAAGCCTTTGCGCGTCTGGCCGAAGAAGGACTGGTCGACATCGCCCCCCAGCGCGGCTCCACCGTATCGCTGGTGCGCATTGCTGATGTCCGCGAATATATGCTGATCCGCAAAGGCCTCGAAAGCGAAGCCCTGCGCGTGTTGATCGGCAAGCATGATGCCGACGTGATCGAGGCGCTGCACGCCAATATGGCGTTGCAACGCGAAGCCGCGTCGCGCGACGATGCCGAAACCTTCCATCAAATCGACGTGGATTTCCACGACATCATCTTCCGCACGATGCGGCTCAACAAGGTCAAGGCGATCATCGACCGCGCCCGCGCCAATCTGGATCGCGCCCGGCGGCTGATCATCACCCCGCGCCGCCTCAATCACACCATTGCCGAGCATCAGGCCATTTTTGACGGCATTCTGGCGGCCAATGCCCCACAGGCGATCACCGCCATCCGCGCTCATATCGATGCGGTCATGGTCGAGCTTTTCGCCTTCGCCGCCGAGCAGCCGGACCTGTTTGCCGACGGGGCCGAATTTGCCCCCGACAAAGACGATTTCCCCTTCGGCTAGGACCGGGCGAACGCATTGCCCAAAGGTCGACCTCGACAGACTAACATGTTAGATCTATGACGAGCGCCAGAACACTATCGGAGACCCCGCCATGAAATTGCTTCGCGTCGGCGCCAAGGGCGCAGAAAAGCCCGCCATCCTCGCCCAAGACGGCTCCATCCGCGACCTGTCCGGCGTGGTCAATGACATTGCGGGCGAAACCCTCACCCCAGCCGGTCTCGCAAAGATCGCTGCCGCCGACATCAGTGCCCTGCCCAAGCTCGATGACAACCAGCGCATCGGCCCCTGCGTCGGCAATGTCGGCAAGTTCATCTGTATCGGCCTCAACTATGCCGACCACGCCGCCGAAACCGGCGCGGCCATTCCCGCAGAGCCGATCATCTTCATGAAGGCGACCAGCGCCATTATCGGCCCCAATGACGATGTGATCATTCCCAAGAATTCCATCAAGCCGGACTGGGAAGTCGAGCTGGGCATCGTCATCGGCAAGGAAGCCCGCTATGTCGAGGAAGCCGACGCCCTTGACCATATCGCCGGTTATTGCCTGATCAACGACGTGTCCGAGCGCCACTTCCAGACCGAGCGCGGCGGCACCTGGGACAAGGGCAAGGGCGCCGACACCTTCGGCCCCATCGGCCCATGGGTCGTCACCAAGGACGAGATTGCCGATCCCAAGAACCTCAAGATGTGGCTCGAAGTCGACGGCAAGCGTTATCAGAACGGCTCGACAGCCACGATGATCTTCGGCGTGGAAACCATCGTCTCCTATGTCAGCCAGTTCATGAGCCTGCAGCCTGGCGACATCATCTCCACCGGCACCCCTCCCGGCGTCGGCATGGGCATCAAGCCCGAGCCGGTCTGGCTCAAGCCCGGCAATGTCATGCATCTGGGCATCGAAGGCCTCGGCGAGCAGACCCAGAACGTCAAGGCCTATAGCGCCTGATGTTCCTTCTTCCCCTCTCCCCTTGAGGGAGAGGGACAGGAAATTCTTCGTTCAGAAGAATTTCCAGGGTGAGGGGTTCCGGCCCATCCAAGCATTCATTGTTGCGGATAGTCCTGAACCCCTCATCCGCCCTTCGGGCACCTTCTCCCTCAAGGGGAGAAGGCGAAAGAGCCCTGATCCCTGTACTTGTCCCGCAGACCGGCTCGTCGTATGCCCTCCTCACTTGGGAGGGACACCATGACCGCTTTCGACAATACGCTCTATGCCGATGGCGCGCTGATCGTCGGTGCCGGTCTCGCGGGTCTTTTTACCGCGCTGAAACTTGCGCCTCGGCCTGTCACCGTCCTCTCTCCCAAACCGCTCGGCATTGGCGCATCCTCTGCCTGGGCACAGGGTGGCGTCGCCGCGGCCATTGGCAAGGGCGACAGCCCCCATGCCCATGCCATCGACACCGAAATGGCTGGCGCCGGCATTGTCGATCACGGCACCGCTGAAGGGGTGACCTCCGAAGCTCTCGCCCGCATCGAAGACCTCGCCCGCTGGGGCACACCCTTCGACCGCGACGATTTCGGCAATTTCGAGCTGGGCCGCGAAGCCGCCCATTCGGCCAATCGCATCGTCAAGGTCGAAGGCGACCGCGCTGGCTGGGCCATCATGCAGGCCATCATTACCCAGGTCCGCAGAACCCCCTCCATTCGCGTGGTGGAAGGCATAACCGCGCTCAGCCTCGCCCGTGAAAATGGCCGTGTCGTCGGCGTTTATTGCCGCCGTCTGGGCGACCGCTATTCCGAGCCCGTCTTCATCCGTGCCCGCGCCACCGTCCTGGCTGCTGGCGGGCTGGGTGGACTTTACGCCATCACCACCAATCCCCCCGGCGTTCGGGGTCACGCCATGGGCATGGCAGCGCGGGCCGGGGCGATCATTGCCGATCCCGAATTCGTGCAATTCCACCCCACAGCCATTCTCACCAATGCCGATCCGGCGCCGCTCGCCACCGAAGCGCTGCGCGGGGAAGGCGCGATCCTCGTCAATGATCTGGGCGAGCGGTTTATGCCCGATATCCATGCCGACGCCGAACTCGCTCCGCGCGACATCGTCGCCCGCGCCAATTTCCGCCAGATTCAAGCGGGCCGTAAGGTCTATCTCGACACGCGGCAGGTGCTCGGCGAGACAATCCTCACCCGCTTCCCCACAGTCAGCAAATATTGTCTCGACGCGGGCATCGATCCGGTCAGGAACGCAATTCCCGTCACCCCCGCCGCGCATTTCCATATGGGCGGCGTTAAGGTGAACGATCATGGCCGTTCCTCGCTGCCCGGCCTATGGGTGTGTGGCGAGGCCAGTTGCACGGGCCTCCACGGCGCCAATCGCCTCGCCTCCAACTCCCTGCTTGAAGCAGTTGTCTATGGCGCCCGCATCGCCGAGGACATTGGCGGGCTTGAACCCGCCCGCGACCTCGCCCCGTTCAAGGGCATTGAATGGAACGAGGCAGAGGGCAACCGCGCCGAGGAAGTGCTGCGCAATACCGTCGCCGTTCAGCAATTGCGCCACGTCATGACCGATCTGGTCGGGGTGGAGCGCGACGCCGAAAGCCTCAGGCAGGCGCTGCGCGACATTGCTCATCTCGAAATCCATGCCGAGCAGGTCACCAGCGCCTACCTCAACATGACCACCTCGGCCACACTCGTCGCCGCCGCCGCGCTGAAACGCACCGAAAGCCGCGGCGGCCATTTCCGCACCGATTTCCCGGAGCCGAGCGAAAGCTGGGAGCATCACACGGAGATGACGCTGGAAGAGGCGTTGGCGATCCGGGCGTCGGCTTCAGAAAAGTAGTCAAGCTCAGCGGCAAATATACGTGTTTACACCTGTAGAATAAGCACTCTAGGGTACGCAGATGCCCGAGGATTGCTTTTGTCGAGATTTGCCTTTCTTACGCCGGAAGATATTGCTTTGGGCGATGAAAGCGTAGCCGAGCTACCCTGCTCCTACCGCGATGCGCTTAAACTTGCGCAGCAGATCAAAGATCCTATTCTTATCGCGCAACGGGGTCCGTTCGGAACGGCGAGCTACATAGCCTTAGCCAATATTGAGCAAGTGCCAGTCGTCGATAATTCCGCCAGTCTTCGCCTTGGCGAAATTTATCATTTCTTCCGTCCGGTGCCGGTTGCTTCCGAACTCCCCGACACGACGCAGCTCATCAATCTTGCCATTCATGACTTTGAGTGGATCATCAGACAGGCCAGTGGCGCCAATAGTTGGGAGGAAAGCCCAACGCCATCCACAATCGCCGTGCCACGTGAACTGTTCACCCAACAACTGTCGGCGCAACAGCGGGAAATATGCGCCTTTAGTGGCACCAGAACTTCGGACGGAATGGCGTTTATCATCCGCCCGCTCGATCAAGGCGGAGCCTGGCATATCGACAATTTTCTGTTCCTTGACGTCGAACCGGGCGAGCTGTTTGCCGCCTTTGCGTGGACTATCGGTCCGCAGCTGCAAATCATCATCGACACTCATGCGGTTACACGAGGCATGACGGAAGCGTTTAATCAGACCGGCATGCTCGCCATCAGCGACAAAGCCATCACCACCCTCGACCGCACCGCCCTCGCCTGGCACCGCGAACGCTTCTTTGCCCGCCTGCACGGCTGACTATTCGCTCAAGAGATAGGTCGCGAGCGCCGTCAGGTCTTCGTCGGTCCAGTAAGACGTCGAATCCGCGATCACCTCGCCCATCGAGCCGCCCAGAATGTCAAAGCCCGGCGTAAAGCCATCCTTGAGCGTCTGCACCAGCGTTTCGACATCATAGCCATCATCGGCCAAAGACGCCGCATTAATCGCTGGAGCGCGCCCGCCCGTACCACCCGGAGAACCGGCAAAAGCCTGATCCCATTCCAGCGCACCAAGCGCATTGCGTGGCGTGTGGCAGGCGACGCAATGCCCCGGTCCATAGGCCAGATATTTGCCGCGATTAAAGAGGTCTGACTGCCCCGCCTCAGGCTGGAACCGGTCCGGCGAAAAGAACAGGTTCTGCCAGCCCGCCATGATCAGCCGCACATTGAACGGAAACGGAATTGCGCTCTCGGGTGCGGGCGCACTGACCGGTTCAGTCGCCATCAGCGCCGCATAGAGATCGACGATCTCCTGATCGCTCATCAGCGTGTAATTCTCGTAGGGAAAGGCCGGATAGAGATGGCCCTGCGGTCCCATGCCATTGCTCATGGCGTCGGAAAATTGCTGGATGGTCCAGCGCCCGATACCCGCATCGGGGTCAGCGGTGATATTGGGCGGAACGAATGTGCCAAAGCTCGTCTCCAGCCCCGCGCCGCCGGAAAGATAGGCGCGCCCCTCGGCAGCATCGGTGTGGCAGGCCACGCATCCGCCCAGCCGGATCAGGTAATTGCCGCGCTCGACATTGCCCACCAGCGTCAGGTCACGCGCGGGACCATTGACAGGCTTGAGAAAAAACGCGCCCGCAGCCAATCCAACGACCAGTGTCAGACTCAATAGGACCCATTTGCGCTGCATTGCTCAACCCTCTGCTGCCTGAAAGCTAGAAAGCAGAGCGCTCGAGATCTTGCAACTAACGGTCTTGTTAGGATTGGCCTTCCAGCACCGCATCGACTTCGGCGCGGGTCGGCGGCTGACAGCCCTTGCGGCCGCAATTGATCCCCGCCACCACCGCACCAAAACCCAGCATGGTTTCGAGCTGCGCGCCGGAAAGCCCCGCCATGCCCCCGGCCTTGAGCGCCCCCGCTTCACCCAGCCAGGTCAGGATACCGGCCATCAAGCTATCACCAGCGCCCACCGTATCGCCAAAGACCGGCGGAGCATAAATCGGCGCCCGGCCTTCCGCGACGCGCGAAAAGGCGCGCGAACCGCCTTCGCCCAGCGTCACCACCACCAGTTCGCAATTGGGCCGCTGCAGCAGGTCCGCCGCGAAATCGGCAATGCTGGTGCCCGGCGCCAGCCATTCGTGATCTTCTTCCGAAAGCTTGATCACATGGGCATGGTCCAAAAAGTTGGACAGGCGCGCGCGATAACCAGCCTCGTCATCCACCAGCTTTTCACGCACATTGATATCGATGGAAATGGTCGCGCCGCGCGCAATCGCCTCGGCCACCACCGCCTTCCAGATCACCGCATCCTCAGGCAGGATCGGGCAGAACCCGCCGATCTGGTACAGATCGAGCTTTTCGGGCAGCGCCGCCAGCAGGCCTTCGCGCGTAAAGGCATGATCAGCCCCGCGCTCGAACACATAGCTTGCCTGCATCTTTTCGTTGAAGGTGACGATGGCCTTGGTCGTCGGCGCGGCCACCCGTTCGGTCAGCAGCACATTAACGCCTGCCTCGTTCAGCGGCTTGAGTAGCAGGTCGCCATATTGGTCACTGCTGACGGGGCACAAAAAACCGGTCTCATTGCCCAGCTTAGCCATGGCCAATGCGCAATTGAACGGCGAGCCACCAGCCAGCGCCACCCGCTCCGCATCCGCGCCCGACGACAAAGGCACCAGATCAATCAGGCTCTCGCCGCCGACAACGAACATGGCTCACTCCCTCAATACCCATCCGGGGCGTGCCATAGCATTTTCGCCACCGATGTCACCAGCGCTGATATCTCAGCTCCGCAGGCCCGGCGCTTCCTGCCCGGTCGCCTGCACATATTCGGTATAGCCGCCGCCATAGACATGCGGCCCTTCCGGCGTCAGCTCCAGCACACGATTGGACAGTGCGGCGAGGAAATGCCGGTCGTGGCTGACAAACAGCATCGTGCCCTCGAAATTGACGAGAGCCTCGATCAGCATCTGCTTGGTCTGGATATCGAGATGGTTGGTCGGCTCGTCCAGCACGAGGAAATTGGGCGGATCGAAGAGGATCAGCGCCATGGCCAGCCGCGCCTTTTCACCACCCGAAAGCACGCGGCATTTCTTTTCGATATCGTCACCGGAAAAGCCGAAACACCCCGCCAGCGCGCGAAGCGGCGCCTGCCCGGCCTGCGGGAAGGTGCTTTCCAGCATCTGGAAAATGGTCTGGTCGCCATCGATGACGTCCATCGCGTGTTGCGCGAAATAGCCCAACTTCACGCTCGGGCCACGCGAGACGGCACCGGCATCGGGCTGCGATGCCCCCACAACCAGCTTGAGCAGCGTCGACTTGCCCGCGCCATTGACACCCAGAATGCACCAGCGCTCGCGCCGCCGCACATGGAAATCCAGCCCCTCATAGATCGAGCGGCTGCCATAGGCCTTGTGCACGCCCTCGACCCGGACGATGTCTTCGCCTGATCGTGGCGCGGGGCGGAATTCAAACGCCACCACCTGCCGCCGCTTGGGCGGCTCCACCCGGTCGATCTTGTCGAGCTTTTTCACCCGGCTTTGCACCTGCGCCGCGTGGCTCGCCCGCGCCTTGAACCGTTCGATAAAGGCCACTTCCTTGGCCAGCATCGCCTGCTGCCGCTCGAACTGGGCCTGCTGGTTCTTGTCGGAAATCTCGCGCTGGCTCTGATAGAAATCATAGTCGCCGGTATAGGAGGTCAGCGTGCCCGCATCGATTTCCAGCACCTTGTTGACGATGCGGTTCATGAACTCGCGGTCATGCGAGGTCATCAGCAGAGCGCCAGTATAGGTCTTGAGGAAATTTTCGAGCCAGATCAGGCTTTCAAGATCGAGGTGGTTAGAAGGCTCGTCCAGCAGCAGCACATCGGGCTTCATGAGCAGAATGCGGGCCAGCGCCACGCGCATCTTCCAACCGCCCGACAGCGCACCGACATCGCCATCCATCATTTCAGCGGAAAAACCGAGCCCCGCCAGCACTTCGCGGGCCCGCCCATCCAGCGAATAGCCGTCCAGCTCCTGAAAGCGCCCCTGCACCTCCCCATAGCGCTCGATAATGGCGTCCATTTCATCGGCCTTGTCCGGGTCGGCCATCGCCGCTTCCAGCACCGCCATTTCGGCCATCATCTCGCTGACCGGCCCCGCTCCGTTCATCACCTCGGCAACAACCGGCTTGCCCGCCATGTCGCCCACATCCTGGCTGAAATAGCCGATGGACGTGCCGCGATCGACCGAAACCTGCCCCTCGTCCGGGCTTTCCTCGCCGGTAATCATACGGAACAGCGTGGTCTTGCCCGCCCCGTTCGGCCCGACAAGACCAATTTTCTCGCCCCGGTTCAGCGCCGCCGACGCCTCGATGAATATGATCTGCTTGCCATTCTGCTTGCCGATGCTTTCGAGCCTGATCATGCGGAGAAATGCCTTTGGGGATATGCGCCGGGAGGGGAGTGCGCTCCTAAAGCATTTGGGGGCGGGACTGACAAGGGGAGGAGCGCATATGGCCCGATAGGCCCCTGTATGCCGCCCCCTCCCCAACCCTCCCCCGTCAAGGGGGAGGGTGCCGGGCCGGTGATTGGGCACAATCTCGCCCCGAACGCGATGCGGCACCTCCCCCTTGACGGGGGAGGTTGGGAGGGGGTGCCGACGAGCACGAACTCATCCACCCCACACAATGCGCCCCTCCCCCAGGCCATGTGCTGGCCGCAATGCTTTGCTAATGCACAAGCCCATTGCACACGTGCCCAAACGGGCCGATGATCCCCGGTCATATTGACCGCTTATCCCTCTGAAAGGACGTCATGAACATCTATCTCGTTCTCATCAACATCGCCGGTGCGGTCACCCTGCTTCTATGGGCCACCCGGATGGTGCGAACGGGCATGGAGCGTTCGCAAAAAGCCGTTCTGCATCGCCTGTTGAGTCAGGGCAAACGCGGCCATGTCAAATCTGCGGCCCTCGGCGGCTTCGTCGCCATTCTGCTGCAAAGCTCCACCGCCGTGGCGCTGATCGCCGCCGGTTTTGCCGCCAGCGGCAAGCTGACGCTGTCGGCAGGCCTCGCCACCATGCTCGGTGCCGATCTGGGATCGGCCATCGTGGTGCAATTACTCAGCGTCAATCCGGCATGGCTCATGCCCATCCTGATGATCGTGGGCGGCGTCCTGTTTTTCCGTGGCCATAACCGCGACATTCGTCAGGCTGGCCGCATCGTCATCGGCATTGCCCTGATCCTGATGTCGCTGCGCCTGATTGGCGAAGCCACCATGCCGCTGCGCGAAGCAGAAGTGCTGCCCGATATCGTCGCCTATCTGGCCGGTGACCCCCTCACCGCTTTCCTATTGGCCGCCGCCTTTACCTGGGTCATCCACTCCTCGGTCGCCTTCATCCTGCTGGTCGCAACCTTTGCCATGCAGGGACTTGTGCCGTTCGAGCTGGGCGCGGCTCTGGTGCTTGGCGCCAATATGGGTTCGTCCATCATTGCCTTCATGTTGACCCGTGGCGGCTCAGCCGCCGCGCGCCGCATCACGCTGGGCAATTTCATCTTCCGCGCTGTCCTCGCGGTCATCGGCCTTGGCCTGCTCTGGCTCAGCCACCTGCCGGGCACATTGCTCGGCCCTGATGCGGCGCGCCAGATCATCAATTTCCACCTCGTCTTCAACATTGCGCTCCTGCTTATCGCCCTGCCGTTGACCGCGCCCATGGCCAAGCTGACCACGCGCCTCGTCCGCAGCGCGCCCCAGCCCCACCATCCGCTGGTCTCCCCCATGCGGCTCGACGACAAACTGATCAGCAATCCAGCCCTGGCCCTTGCCAGCACCAAGCGCGAACTGCTGCGCATGGCCGAAATCGTCGAGCGCATGCTCCAGCCGATCATGGACCTCTACGAAAATGCCGACCCGGAAAAGATCCGCGAGATCAAGCAGCTCGAACAGGCTGTCAACGCCGCTCAGTCCGACATCAAGCTCTATCTCTCGCGCATTCATTATGCCGATCCGGGCAGTGCCGATGCCCTGCGCGGGCAGGAGCTGGCGCAATTGGCCATCAATCTCGAATATGTCGGCGACGCTGTGGTCAAGACGCTGGTGAAGCTGGCGGAAAGCCGCGCCGAGCAGAAGGTGAAATTCTCACCGGCCGGCTGGCGCGAACTCAATGACCTGCATCATCGCGTGGTCGATAACCTGCATTTGGCCCTCAATGTGCTGATGTCGGAAGACCGCGCCGCCGCAAAAATGCTGCTCGAAGAAAAGGCCTCGCTCGGCATTGCGGGCCGCGCCAGCGCCGCCGAGCATCTGGCGCGCCTGCGTGAAGGGGCACAGCAATCCATCGCCACCAGCGATCTTCACCTCGAAACCATCCGCGCGCTCAAGACCATCAATTCGCTGCTCGCCAGCGTCGCCTATCCCATCCTGCGCCAGACCGAAGCCCCTCAGCCCCAACAGGGTTGAGGGGCGCGGCGCTGGGGGATTTGTGCTAGGGCTAATCGACATTCAACGGCTTCACTGAATCTGGCGAGCCCCGATGGGCACCCTCCCCCTTGAGGGGAGGGCTGGGGTGGGGGTTCAGGCGTATCCGCCGTCTCGAATGCTGGTATGAGCGCTTTGAGGGTTCAGAACCCCCACCCTCAATCCCTCCCCTCAAGGGGGAGGGAGGCAGATCGCGGCTCTCTAAACCCTGTTCAAACCTGAATGCCGATTAGCCCTAGCTCGCCGAGGCCGAAACCACCTGATTGCGTCCACCTGCCTTTGCCGCATAGAGCGCATGGTCAGCCGCTTCCATCAGCTCAAGGCCGGTCTCGATGTGTCCATCCCGGCCAACGGACGCGACCCCGGCGCTGATGGTCAGATAGCCATGTTCGGCGCCGCTATGGGGCAATTGCATGGCCTCCACCGCCTGCCTGATATCGTCGGCCACCTTTTCCGCCCCGGCCAGATCGGTCGCCGGTAGCAAGACCGCAAATTCTTCGCCCCCCAGACGGGCCGCCATGTCTGCCGGGCGCATGGCGCTGTCGCGGATACAGCCCGCAACCCGCCGCAGGCAGGCATCACCGGCGGGATGACCATAAGTGTCATTATAGGCCTTGAAGCGATCGATATCGATCAGCACGACGCTAAGCTCGCCACCATCCCGCCGCACCCGCTCCAGATAGAGAGCCAGCCCATCGTCAAAATCACGGCGATTATGCAGGCCGGTCAGCGCATCGGTAATGGACAGCACGCGCATCTGCTCGGCCACATCCATGAGATTGCTTTCGGCCAGTTTAAGCCCCGAAATATCGGAAACGATCACCACCGTGCCTCCGGCCCGCATGGGCGTCGAGCGCACCAGCAGCCAGCGCCCGTCATACATGCGGACCTGTTCTTCGCCGCCCTTTTCCATATTGGCGAGCACGGCTTCGACCCACTGCTCGGCACCGATCTCGCTCAGCACCTGCTCCCCGGTATCCAGAACCGCCTGCAGAATATCCCTGAGATGGGTGCCCGGCTGCCTGACACTGGCCGTCAGCGGAAACAGCGCCTGATAGTTCTGGTTGCTGAACACCAGACGGCAATCCTTGTCGAACCGCGCCAGCCCGTCGCTCATTTCATTGAGCACGACATCCAGCTCCGCCCGCGTCTCCGTCACCTTGCGTTCCAGCGCCAACCGCTCGGTCAGGTCCTTGGTCACGCCCACAAGGCCCGCCACACTGCCATCGGCATTGAAGATCGAGCGTTTCGTCGTCACCAATGTCCGTACCGACCCATCGCGCTGCGGCACCTGTTCTTCATAATCGACGATATTGCCGCCCGCGCGCAGCATGTCCTGCTCCAGCGCGAACAGAATTTCGGCCTCCTCGCGCGGCACCAGCTGGAAATCGGTCAGCCCGACAATATCGGCGCCGACAGTTTTCCCCGCAGCCCGGGCCGCGGCATCATTGGCCACCACGATGCGCCCATTGCGGTCCTTTATATAGAAATAATCGGGCGCCTTCCCCATCGCCATCCGCATGATATGGGTCAGCCAGCCCCGATAGCGGCTGCGTTCTATGGCCAGAATGGCAAAGAAGCTGGAAACGCCGGTCATGACGATGAAGGGCAGCAACAGCGTCGCCACCGCCACCTGCCGCATATCGGGCGGCACCAGCAGCATGGACAGCAGCGGCATCGCCGCCAGCGCCAGACTGACCATAAAGACCAGCGGGAGGGTCAGGCCCCAGAAGCGCCTGGCAAAATATCCCGCACAGCCGACCCCCGAATAGAGCCCGATCATGAGGACGCCGCCCCAGACGCCACTGCCGCCTATGGCAAAGCGGGCCAGACTGGCCAGCAGCGCCGCGACCAGAGCCGCAACCGGCCCGCCAAACATGCCGCCCAGCGCCAACAGGACACCGCGCAGGTCAAAGCGCATGCCCTCAAACAATTCGACCGACAATTCCATGGATGCGGCCGCGCCCAGACCCATGAGCAGGCCCGACCCGGCAACCCGCGCCGCCCGCGTCCAGGTCCTTACCCATTCCTGCGACAGTGCCCATACCGCAACAAACAGGCCCACAACCGCAAAATTCGCCAACAGGTCCGCAGTCAACGCCAACATCCATCTCGCCCGACCGGCCTAACATCGCCGTGCAGCCCTTTAACAAAGGCTTAAACTCTATCGATCGTGATGGCGCCCAACTGCTGCGCATAAAAAACAGGGGCCACCAAGGCCCCCGTCATCACCTCTGATTGAGTTTAGCCGCGCGGCTTGGGCGCGTTGCGGGGCGGAATATCGTTGGAATAGATATTGTGCAGCCCGACATTGGCAATATCGCGCTCGCCGCACAAAGCCATGGTCGTATCCAGCTCCTTGCGCATGATTTCGAGCACGCGGGATACCCCGGCCTCCCCACCAGCACCCAGCCCATAGAGCATGGGCCGCCCGATAAAGGTGGACTTTGCCCCATAGGCCATCGCCTTGAGCACATCTTGCCCGGAGCGGATACCGCTATCGAGATAGACTTCGGTCTTGTGGCCCACCCGGTCGATAATTTCGGGCAGAACCCGGATCGTTGACGGCGCGCCATCGAGCTGCCGCCCGCCATGATTGGAGACGATGATGGCATCGGCGCCATTGTCCAGCGCCGCCTGCGCATCATCGGCGTCCAGCACGCCCTTGACGATCACCGGACCGCCAAAGCGCTCCTTGATCCATTTGACATCGCCCCAGTTGAGCGTCGGATCGAACTGGCTCGCCGTCCAGGCCGAAAGCGAGGCGAGGTCATGATCGCCGCTCACATGGCCCACAATATTGCGAAATGTCCGGCGCTGCGTGCCCAGCATACGCAGGCACCAGAGCGGATGCTGCATCATCTGCCAGATGGAATTGGGCGTGAATTTGGGCGGCGTCGACAGCCCGTTGCGAATATCCTTGTGCCGCTGCCCGAGAATTTGCAGGTCCATGGTCAGGATCAGCGCCGAACATTTCGCCGCCTTGGCCCGGTCGATCAGCCGATTGATAAAATCGCGGTCGCGCATGACGTAGAGCTGGAACCAGAATGGGGCGCTCGTGTTCTCGGCAATGTCCTCGATAGAGCAGACGCTCATGGTCGAGAGCGAAAACGGAATGCCGAATTTTTCCGCTGCCTTGGCCGCCTTGATCTCCCCATCGGCCACCTGCATGCCGCCGGTCGCGGCAGGCGCGATGGCCACGGGCATGGCGATCTCCTGACCCAGCATCTTGACCTTGAGATTGCGCCCCTCAAGGTTCACCGCCACCTTCTGGTTGAGCAGGATCTTGGAGAAATCGCTCTCATTGTCCCGATAGGTGCCTTCGGTATAGGAGCCGCTATCGGCATAGTCGAAGAACATTCTGGGCACGCGCCGATGCGCCAGACGCTTCATCTCATCGACGGTCAGAACCTTATTGACGGCACTCATTCTGCGGGCACTCCGGCTATGTCCGCCTGCCCTAGCAACTAACATGTTAGTAGTCAATCCGCGCGGCTCACCCCAGCGGCGTCATCATCCGTCGATTGACCATCAGCGTCGAAAAAATTACCATAAAGGCGAAAACCACCATGCCGCCCGCCAGCATATGGGCCTTGTCCCATTCCAGCCGCTCGACGAAATCATAGATGGCGATGGATAAAACCTTGGTCTTGCCCGGAATATTGCCGCCGATCATCAACACCACGCCAAATTCGCCCACCGTATGGGCGAAGGCCATGATCCCCCCGACGAGATAGCCGGGCCGCGCCAGTGGCAGAACCACGCGCCAGTAAAGCTGCCAGCGGGATGCGCCCAGCGTATCAGCCGCCTCCAGCACCTCTTTTTCAATCGCGGCAAAACCATTGCGCAGCGGCTGCACCATAAAGGGCAGCGAAGCGACCACCGAGCCGATCACCAGCCCGCCAAAGGAAAAAGCCAGCGTCCGCGCGCCCCACAAGCCCGCCAGCGTCCCGCCCGGCCCATTGGGGCCAAAAGCCAGCAGCAGATAGAAGCCCAGCACCGTAGGCGGCAACACCATGGGCAGTGTCACGATTGCCCCCACGATTTCCTTGCCCGCCCAGCGCCCATGCGCCAGCCACCAGGCGATTGGCGTGCCGATGACCAGCAGGATCAGCGTGACACTGAAGGCCAGCGTGATGGTGAGACTGATTGGGGCAATAAGCGGGGCGAGGTCCATGTCTGTCACCGCATCTGAAAACATGAAGAAAGGCAACCGCGATGCACACCGCCACCACTGAAGATGCGCCAATCGCCCACCTCCCCCTTCACGGGGGAGTGTTTACCTAGGACTTTTGTTACTCCGCGCTCATGGCCCTTTCTCTCCCTCCCCCTTGAGGGGAGGGCCGGGGTGGGGGTGCTGCGGTTCCAACAAACGACCGCGTCTACGGATAGTTCAGCACCCCCACCCTCAATCCCTCCCCTCAAGGGGGAGGGAGGCGATAGAGCCGTGCCTCTGTGCAAATGCGTAGCGGAAGTCCAATGTAAACACTGCCCCCGTCAAGGGGAGGGTGTCATATTGTGCCTAGCCTGCCCTCTTTGCCTCTTACGGCACCGAATATCCGGCCGCCTCGATCACCGCCACCGCCTGGTCCGACTGCAAAAATTCAAGGAACGCAATCGCCGCAGGATTGTTCTCGCCCTCCTTGAGCAGCACCGCGCCCTGCGCGATGGGCGCGTGCAATTCGCCCGGCACCAGCCATTGATCGCCCTTGCCCAGCACCTGGCTGGCGGCAACAAAGCCAAGTTCGGCATTGCCGCTTTCGACAAATTGCAGCGTCTGGGAAATATTCTCGCCCCACACCACTTTGGGCTCGATCGCTTCATAAAGCCCCAAAGCCGTCAGCGTTTCCACTGCGGCCTTGCCATAGGGGGCAGCCTGCGGATCGGCGATGGAAATCTGGCTGAAATCGGCCTTGAGCGCAGCCTCGCCATCGCCGAGATCACGGCCCGGCCCATAAAGCACCAGCCGCCCCTCGGCATAGACAAAGAAGGTGCCGTCAACGCCGTGACCTTCGGCAATGGCCAGTTCGGGGCGGGCGGTATCGGCCGCGAGAAACACGCCGAACGGGGCCGCCTGGGTGATCTGGGTATAGAGCCCGCCAGTCGCGCCAAAGCTCAATTCTATATCATGGCCTGTCTCAGCCTCGAACAATTGCGCCAGCTCTTCGGCCACCGCAGTGAAATTGGCCGCCACCGCCACATTGACGCTTTCGGCAAAGGCGGGCAGCGCCGTCGAGGTCAGCAGGGCCGCAGCAAGAAGAATACGGGACAAGGCAATCTCCGATATGTTTGTTCAAACATATCGTTGACCAAAACCACGCATCCGCGCAAGCGATATGTTCTTCAGGAAATATCGGAAATCAGCGCCCGCAGCGCCGCAACATCCTCGGCAATAGCGCTTTCGGTCTTGTGCTGCATGGCGCGGTAATGGTCCAACACCTGCTGTCCAAGCGGCGTCAACACCGCCCCGCCCTGCCCGGCACCACCCCGGCTGGACAGCACCAGGGCAGCGCCAAACCCCGCATTGAGCGCCTGCACCAACCCCCAGGCCCGCTTGTAACTCATCCCCATCGCCTTGCCGGCGGCAGAGATGGAGCCGGTCGCAGCAATGCCTTCCAGCAGATCAGCCCGACCCGGCCCGATATAGGCTTTGTCGGAAAGAACGATGCGGAGGTGGCCGAGGGCGTTTGGCCTGTCCGGGGCCATCACACCCCCTCCCCATCCCTCCCCGCTAGGGGGAGGGTGTTGGGCTGGTGATTGTGAACAGGTTGTACCCCAAGCTCGCAGAGGCACCCTCCCCCTTGCGGGGAGGGATGGGGAGGGGGATCGACGCGACGACTAGCAGTCCGGCGCTCCAATGCTGCCACCAGCATCGCATAAACGCCTTCCGGATTGCCCATCACATCCCGATTTGAAAATCGCAGCACGCTGAAACCGCGCCCGGCGAGATATTCATCGCGTACCGCATCATTGTTCCGCGCCAGTTCCACACCATGCGTCTCGCCATCAATCTCGACAATGACTCCGGCATGAAGGCACGCAAAATCCACGTAATAGCTGCCGAGTTGGACCTGCTTGCGAAAATGCCAGCCATTTGTGCGCAAAGGATAGAGCAGTCGCCAGAAACTTCGCTCCGCGGGCGTCGATTGCCGCCTGAGTTTCTTTGCCAGCTCAGTGCCCATTCATCCCCCTCCCCGTCCCTCCCCGCAAGGGGGGAGGGTGCCGCATCGTGCCATGGGTACGCTATAGCGACAATCACCGGTCTACACCTCCCCCTTGACGGGGGAGGCTGGGAGGGGGTGCTGGCAAACACCGAATGCGCAGGCGACTAAGCCCTACCCCCTCAGCGCGCTCGCTTCCTTTGCCAACGCTTCGATCCGGGCGAAATCCCCGCTTGCCAGCGCATCGGCGGGCATGATCCAGCTGCCGCCGACACAGATGACATTGGGCAGGCTGAGATAGGTCTTGGCCTTGGCCACATCGATGCCACCGGTGGGGCAGAAGGTGATATCGGGCAGCGGCGAGGCGAAAGCCTTGAGCACCGGCGCGCCGCCCAGCGCTTCGGCCGGGAAAAATTTGAGGAAAGAATAGCCGCGTTCTGCCGCCGCCATGGCTTCGGTCGGGGTGCCAATGCCGGGCAAGAGCGGAATGGCGACGTCCTCGGCAGCGTCGAGCAGACGCGGCGATGCGCCGGGCGACACCATGAAACGGCAACCGGCATCGACCGAGCTTTTCATATGCGCCGCATTGCGCACTGTGCCCGACCCGACGATAGCGCCTTTCACCTTGGCCATTTCTTCCATGACCTTGAGCGCATTGGGCGTGCGCAGCGTCACTTCCAGCACCGGCAATCCTCCGGCCACCAGCGCTTCGGCCAGGGGCCGTGCCTGCGCCACATCATCGAGAATGATGACCGGCACGACCGGGGCAAGCGAGAGAATGGAACGGATGGCGTTGGCGTCCTGCGGCATGAAGAAAATTCCTCGGTTGGAAGAAGTCGACAAGAGCGTTAGGCGCAGGGCGAATTTCCTGCAAGGCCATTCATTGAAATGAAAGCCAAAAATACCTAGGTTCCGCCCGCTGGAGCGGGTCTACCCCAAGGACCCTTGGCAGGGAGGCCCCAATGGTGCAGATGATCAATGCGTTGACCCCGCTTGCCGAGGCACGCGCCATTCTCTCCGATGCCTTCGATCTTAAATTCTCCAAGGCTATCGAGCGCGAAACCCAAACGATTTTCGAGCGCGTCAGGGACAAGATTCCTGAAATCGAATGGTCCTTCTATGCGCCGCTGATCTTCCAGATCAATCGGCTGAAAAAGGAGAAGGACGCCGTCATCCTCGCCCACAATTATCAGACGCCACAGATTTATCACGGCGTCGCCGATGTGGTGGGCGACAGTCTGCAACTGGCGGTGGAAGCCACCAAGGTGACCCAGTCGGTCATCGTCCAGTGCGGCGTGCACTTCATGGCCGAGACCAGCAAGATGCTGAACCCGGAAAAGACGGTGCTTATCCCCGATAGCCGCGCCGGCTGCTCGCTCTCCGAGAGCATCACCGCCGAAGACGTCATGGCCATGCGCGCCCGCTATCCCGGCGTTCCGGTGGTCACCTATGTGAATACCTCGGCAGCGGTGAAAGCGGTCACCGATGTGTGCTGCACCTCCTCCAACGCGCTCGATATCGTCAATCGCGTCGAGGGCGACACGGTGATGATGATCCCTGACCAATATCTGGCCAAGAACACCGCCAAGAAGACGCATAAGAAGATCATTACCTGGGCTGGCGCCTGCGAGGTCCACGAAACCTTCACCGCCGACGACATTGCCGAGCTACGCCACGCCTATCCTTCGGCCAAGATCATCGCCCATCCCGAATGCCCGCCCGAAGTGGTCGACGCGGTCGATTTCGCCGGGTCCACCGCCGCCATGATCGATTGGGTCAAATCCACCAAGCCCGCCCGCGTCGTCATGGTCACCGAATGCTCCATGTCCGACAATGTCGCCAGCGAGACCACCGGCGTCGACTTTCTGCGCGGCTGCAATATCTGCCCGCATATGAAGCGCATCAATCTCGAAAACGTCCTCTGGTCGCTGCACACCATGAGCGAAGAAGTCACGATTCCCCAAGACATCATCGGCCCAGCAAGGCTGGCGGTCGAACGCATGATCGAAATGTCGAGGAAGAAGGACTAGTCCCTCCACAGACGCGATCCCCACCTCCCCCTCAACGGGGGGGGGGCAAGCGCAGCTTGGCCCAAAGGGCCTTAGCGAAGCTCGGAGGTGGGTAAGGGCCACGACCTCCAAGCGCGTGAACCACGCCACCCCATCCCTCCTCGTCAAGGGAAGGGTGCAGATCGAGTGCCGACCAACAGCGGCGCCTATCCCGGCCTTTTCGCCACCAGATCAATCTCCACCAGCGCCCCGACCGCCAGCGCCGTTACGCCAACCGTCGTCCGCGCCGGTAATTTGTCCGCATCGAAAAAGCTGGGCCATAGCGCATTGAGCACCGCATAATCCCGTTCAAATTGGGTGAGATAGATACGCGCCATGGTCACATGTTCGAGCCCCAACCCGATCCCGCCCAGCACGATCTTGAGATTCTCGATCACCCGCCTTGTCTGCGCCTCTATCCCCTCGGGCAGGGGCGCATCGGGCGCCGCCGGATCGGTCGGCATCTGCCCGGTGATGAACACCCATCCGTCGCACTCCACAGCATGGCTGAATGGGGCCACCGGGCGCGGGCCGGAGGCAATCATGTGATGGAGAATGTCGCTCATAGCTCAAAACTCACTTTTGGGTTCAGTTGCGCCGCTCAACGCTAACAGTCTGCCAACCAACTCGCCTGACTTGCGACACCGATGCGAAAGCCCCACATTGTTGACGACACAGCGCAAGGAATAAAGCCCATGAGCGACACCGAATACAAAATCATCCGCGAAGAAGGCCCGACGCGCGGCCGCTATGTCATCCATCTCGCCCCCGGCGCAGAAGCCGAAATGACCTATAAGAAACAAGGCGATGGCCCGATGATCATCGACCATACCGGCGTACCGAGCGAATATGAAGGTCGAGGCATCGCCGCCCGATTGGTCAAGGCCGCCATCGCCGATGCACGGGAGCAGGGATTCAAGATCACCCCCGTCTGCCCCTATGTCGTTGTGCAGTTCCGCCGCCACCCCGACTGGGCAGACCTTCTAGGCTAAGCGAACATTGCCCGGTGCTTCACCGTCGAATACGACAGCATGATTGCGCCCCTGTGACTTGGCCATGTAGAGCGCTGCATCGGCCATATCCACCGCCATTTCCAGCCGGTCGGTCTGATCGGCAAGACAGGCCCCGATACTGACCGAAATGGCGAGTTCGCCTCCATCAGGCAGCGTGAAGGCACGATCCCGAACCGCCGCCAGCACGGCTTCGGCCTGAGCCCGCACCGTCAGCGCCGAGGCCTCGGGCAGCAGCACGAGATATTCATCCCCGCCCCAGCGGGCGCAGACATCGCTGAGCTTGGTGGCCCTCTCGATGCGACGGGCCACTTCGATAACGACGGCATCGCCAGCCGCATGGCCATAATTGTCATTGACCAGCTTGAAGCGGTCGATATCGATCAGAAGCAGTCCATATTGTGCCTGCGAGGCCAGCTCGGCCTGGATGGCGATAAAACCGCGCCGATTGAGAACCCCGGTCTGTCCGTCCCGAAACGCCAATTGCTGCAATTCCTGCGTGCGCTCGCTGACCCGTGCCTCAAGCAGACGCGTGTTTTCCGCCACCGAACGCGCCATCTCGGCAAAGGCAGTGCCAAGCCGACCGATCTCGTCCCTTGCGCTGTGCCCGCGTCCATCTGCTGGCTCGAAATCCCCCGAGCGCACCTGCCGCTCCAGCACCACGATCCGGTCTAGGACCGTCTTCTTGAACACGAGCATCAACAGCACGGACACGAGGCCCATCACCCCGACCAGCAGGAGGCCGACCGGAATGAAAAGCCGCCGATCAATAATGGCATCGACATCCATCAGGGTGACATTGAACCAGCCGAGCTGATCCAGATATCCCACGCCCACCAGCGTCTGCTGCCCATTGATATCGACAAATATCGAGCGGACCGCAGCATTGCCCGCAGCCATTTCATCCATCAACTGGCGCAGCCGCACCCGGCCATCTTCATGATCCACCAGCGAGAAGACACTGCGTTTGTCGCTCAACTCCTGCGGCAGGCTGGCCAGATTGACCAGATTTTGGTCTCGATGCGCCTGAACCTGCCCTGCTCGATCAACGAACATTGAGGTCACGCCCGCCTGCGGCACATTCACAACGTCCTGAATGAAGGCGGAAAGATCGATACCCGTGCCCAGCACGCCGAGCACTCGCTGTCCCTCCCGGATGATACAATTCATCCAGACTTTGGTGACCCGCAGCACAGCGTCATTGTCGACATTGAGATGGCAACCCGCCCCTAGCGCCTTGGTCGAAAAATACCAGGCATCACGAGGATTGCCGGCGCTCACGGCGTAGCGAAGCTGCATCCCGGCATAGGCATTGGCCGCATCATTGAAATAATAGCTGCCAGACCTGTCGATGACGAAAAAATAGGAGCCGTCGGCAAAGCTCTGCCGATAATGCTCCAGTTCCGCCAGACCCCGCCGCATCAGCACCGGATCGTCTTCATTGCGCGCCCAGTTACGAATGGCCTGACTGCCCGCGAGCGCTTCGGCCAGCGCGACCTCGCGCGTCAGCGCGCCTAGCCCGCGATGGCGGTCATAGAGCACCTGCTTTTCAGCAAAGAGCGTTCCGAGCTGCACAATGGTGGAGTTGGTGATCCAGACAAAGGCGCCATAAGCGGGCAGCGCCGCTATCGCAAAACCGAGCAGCACAAAGACCAACACCCGCAAGGACAAGGTTCGGGCAATATGAAGACCAATGGCGTGAATGGTACACCTCGCAGGATGCACCATTCTGGCCGAAACGCCTCAAGAACCTGTTAAGACTAACAGTCTCCGAACGCCTGTCCGGCTAGAGAAAACCCTGTATGGCGCTGAGTTCTTCCTGCCGGATTTCGTGTCCGCCATCGTGCCAGACCAATTGGCTTTGTGCCCCTGCACGCGCGAAATAATCGCTCAGCGCCTGGGTCGATGCGGCAGGAGCAATCGGATCACGACGCCCCGCCGTGATCAGCACCTTGCGCCCCGAGAAATCCGCCGCCGGAGGCGCAAAGGGAATGAGCGGGTGCATCAGGATCGCACTGTCGAACAGGTCCGGAGCGGCAAACATCACCGACGCCAGAATATTGGCGCCATTGGAATAACCCAGCCCGAGCACCCGCGCCGGGCGCTCGGCGCCAATCTGCTCGCGCACGAAATCAGCCATATTGAGCGTGCGTCGGGCAAGATCGTCCATGTCATAGACGCCCTCGCCCGTCCTGCGGAAATAGCGCAAGGCGCCGTGTTCATTCACATCGCCACGCGGCGCGACCCGTCTGGCACCGGGCAGCAATTGGCCTGCCAGTTCAAAGAACTGATTTTCGTCGCCGCCGGTGCCGTGAAAAAGAAAAATGACGGGCGCTTGAGGCGTTGCGCCATCGTCCGCGCGGAATTGATATTGGGACATGCCGGTCTCCTGTATTTGCCGACGATATTGGCCACGATACGCGTCGGCGCAATAAGTCGCTCTCGCCACGCTCTGTTGCCCAGATGGAAACAATCGCCGCCCCACCGATTGCGCAGAGGCCTGCGCCCTGTATGATGAGGCATGTTTTTGTCTGTTTTCGACGTATTCAAGATCGGAATAGGCCCTTCCTCTTCCCACACCATGGGGCCGATGACAGCCGCCGCACGGTTTCTCGAAGACCTTGCCGCAGGCACATGGCCGCGCGCCGCGCGCGCCAAACCCAGCGCCATAACCGTAAGCCTGCACGGCTCTCTTGCCTTTACCGGCATCGGTCATGGCAGTGATCGGGCAATCATTCTGGGCCTCGACGGGCAGACCCCGCAATCGGTCGACCCCGACGCCATGGACACCATCATCGCCAAAATCATCGAGACAGGCACCGTCACACCGAAGGGCCATCCCGCTTACCGATTCCGCCCTGCCGTCGATCTGGTGCTCGACAGAACCAATCCGCTGCCGGGCCATCCTAATGGCATGCAATTTTGCGCCTGGGACGATGACGGCCAATTGCTGCTGCGCCGCATCTACTATTCGATCGGCGGCGGCTTTGTCGTCACGGCGGAAGAACTGGATGCCGTGCGAAGCGCCTCGCCTGCCGATGAAGACGTACCCTGGCCCTTTGCCGATGCCGCTGAAATGCTGGACATGGCCAAACGCTCAGGCCTGTCCATCGCCGCCATGAAGCGCGCCAATGAAGAGGCCAGGATGTCCCGCGCCACACTGGATCGTCAGCTCGACGCCATCTGGGACACCATGTCGGCCTGCATCACGCGCGGCCTGTCGCAAAGCGGCGAATTGCCCGGCGGCCTTCGGGTCAAGCGTCGCGCCGGATCGATCCATGCCCAGCTTGCCGACAAGTGGCAGCGCAATGAAATCGACCCGCTGATGGCCAATGACTGGCTTAGTCTGTTTGCCATGGCCGTCAATGAAGAGAACGCGGCAGGCGGGCGTGTCGTCACCGCCCCCACCAATGGCGCGGCCGGGGTCATTCCGGCTGTTCTCAGCTACGCGGTAAAATTCAACGCAGGCACCGGCGATAGCGCCATCCGTGATTTCCTGCTCACCGCCGCAGCGATTGGCGGGATTATCAAGCATCGCGCCTCGATTTCCGGCGCCGAAGTCGGCTGCCAGGGCGAGGTGGGGTCTGCCTCGGCCATGGCCGCGGCCGGGCTCTGCGCCATTCTGGGGGGCACGCCGGCGCAGGTCGAAAACGCCGCCGAAATCGCGCTGGAGCACCATCTGGGCATGACCTGTGACCCGGTGGGTGGGCTTGTTCAAATCCCCTGTATCGAGCGCAATGCCTTTGGCGCGGTCAAGGCCGTCACGGCCGCGTCGCTCGCCCTCAAAGGCGATGGCACCCATGCCGTGCCGCTCGATGCCTGCATCGAAACCATGCGCCAAACCGGGCGCGATATGAACGAAAAATACCGGGAAACCAGCCTTGGCGGCCTTGCCGTCAACGTACCGGCATGTTGACCGCGCCGGGCCTGTAGCCTGCCAGAATGGCCGCACGCAGCGCTTCTGCCGTACTTTCAGCCGCCTGTTCGCGCGCACCATCGGCTGATGCCAGATTGCCCGGTACCAGCCCACCGCCCTGATAGGCAGTATCGGTGAAGCGCCTTGCCGAGAACAATGTCTGGTCGACCCGCACGATGGAGACGCTCGCCTCGACCCGTACATTGACGGGCGCTCGCCCACTACGGTCCTTAGAGAGCGCTGCGGCCGGCGTGCTGCTCGACGCCGAAACCCGCAGGACCGGGTCATCCGGGCCCGCAGCGTTTGGAAAGGCCACAGACAGGCGATTGAGGATTACCTGTTCAAGCCGATTGGTCGGCGGCGCGAAATTGAACCGGGCATCAGCCAGTCCCGCGCCGGACAAATCGCCATAAACCGGCGAAAAGCTCATACAGCCACTCAGCCCTACCGCGAACATGCCAGCAGTGATGGTTGCCAGAAAGTGCCGTCTATCCATCACTCACTCCCGAGCCAGTTCTTGAGCGGTACGGCACCCGAATAAACCGCATCAAAGCCCGCCGGAGCCATCAGCCTGAACGTCACGCTCGCCCGCAGATCATCGGGGTTACGATGCGTAGGCCCGGTCCGCGTCAGATTGGCGGCCATGTTGAGATAGCCATCATTGTAATTGAGCCCGCCACCGACCTGCAGCCAGCTATCCCCGGCAATGTCCCAATAATAATTGGCCGAGGCCGACCAATAATCGTCGATCGGCACGGTCACTTCGGCGCCGACCTCATGCAATGGGTTCAAATTGCCGGCAGCAGGCGTAGCTGCAGCATAGCGATAGTTGAGCGCGCCGCCCCATCCGTCGCGGCTATAGGCGAGGCCTAAACCGGCCCGCGCCACATCGAAGCTGGCGCTGTCGATCTGCACCTTGCCGCCCGCCTTGACGCTATCGGCGATGACACCATAGGCACCAAGAACGGCATAGGACGAAGCGTTTTGCAGGCCCGAACCAACGCCTGCCTGCTGCCGGTTGGCTTCACCGAAAACATTGGTCCCGGCAAGCTGGAAGGATTGCCCGGCAACCAGTTCGAGATAATTGCCGTCGTCGAAACTGGCGAGATAGCGCCCGCCGACATTCAGCCTCAGCCCCGCCTCCTGCCGGTCGATGCCGGTAAAGCGGTTATAGCTGAACAGATTGCTGTCATCGAAAACAACGCTCTGGGAATCTTCATTGGTAATGCCGGGCTGCGAACTGGACGCGCCGCGATAAACGATCTGGGCAATCGGCTCGACCAGATGCGTCAGGCCGGGACTACGCGCCACCAGCGGATAGCGAACATCCAGCGCCGCAATCGGCGTCAGGTCGAACAGGGTAGCGTCAGCGGGCGGTTGAGACGCCGGATCAAACGTGGTGCCTGTGGTTCTGTCATACCCTGCCGCATCCACTCGCAGACCGGCAAAGGGCGTTACGACCGCGCCACCGGCAATCCACTGGTTCTGCCAGCTCGCCTGCGCCATGCCATGCAGACGCGTACCCGCATACCCATAATCGTAGGGGATTGGAGGTAATCCACCGACCGCCGCAGTAGGTTTGGAAAAATCGCGTGCCCGATAAATTCCGAGCATGCGGGCTTCAACTTCAACCTGCCCCGCGCCCGGTGCCAGCTTGAAGGTCCGCTCGACCCGCAGATTGGGCAGGGCAATCCCCTGCTGCTCGCGGACCTGATCGGTATTGTCCCCCAACAGATTGTATTGCTGCAGGCGGGCATCGACATAGGTGTCTGAGGTCAACTGCGTCGCATAGACCTCGTTGACACCTGCCCGGCGGGCATCGAGCTGATAATCCTTGAAATAGGCGCTGTCCGAGAAGGCGGCATAGGCAAAGCCCAGCGTCCAGTCCTGCGCTGGTTTGAACTCACCCTGAGCCTGTACGGCACCACGCCAGTCTCGCCGTGCATCTGGGAAGGTAAAAGCGCTCGGGTCCAACTGATAGAGGCCGGACGCCTTGATACGGAACGAGCCCTGGTCAAAGCGCTGCACCCATTCGGCGCCCAGCAGAAATCCCTGCCGCGACAACAGCGTCGGGGTGAGGATAATATCGGTCATCCGGCTCGAATAGACGCTGACCGGCACTTCGGCCTTGACCCCGATCTGCTCGCTATAGCCGAAATTGGGCATGGGCAGATTTTCGAGCGCACTATTGCTGAGATCGGGTAGCCACAGATAGGGCAACCATGCCACCGGCACGCCGAGCAGGGACAGCACCGGCTGCTCGAAGCTGATCGCACCATCTTCCGAATTCTGCACGACCTTGGCGGCGCTGATCGACCAGCCAATGCGTCGCCCCTTGGCGTCAACGCATTCCCCGCAGGGCGCATATTGAGCATTGATGAGAATGGAGCGCAGTTCCTGATCGAACTTGGCGCTATCGGCGCGAATGCGCGAGCCGTCATTGGCCGTGATCGTCATGGAATCGAGCACGGTGCGCTTGAGGCCACCAGTCAGCGACAGCGCGCTGCTATGCGACACGTTCCCGGCCGGGTCGGTGACGCGGACATTGCCGACAACGTCCATTTCGCCATTGGCACGCCGATAGACCAGCTCATCGCCGACAATCGTATAGCCGCTGACCCGCACAACCACATCGCCGCGCGCGGTAATGATATTGCGGACCGAGTCGAACACCAGTTCATTGGCCTCAACGCCCGTGGGGGCGGCGGGATCGATCGGCGCGTTAAAGAAGCTCTGCGGCACCAGGCCCTGCGCATGAGCGGGCACAAGCCCTGCCGACCCGAAGCCGACAAGGACGACAAGCGCCGACCAGCCAAGAACAATATGGCGCTGAACCCGCTTCAAAAAACTCCGCCCTTGTTTCTCTCCGGCCCAAACGAGGGGGAAAGCATCGCTCTGCGCCAGAACCCAAACACCGAAAGGCACCCCTTAGGCAAGGGGCAGTTCGAGCAATCTGAATAAACTAGTGGTCAATCTAGCACCGGGCAATGAACAATGTGCAAACCATCCCGCCCGGCGCTCAACGGGGCGGGATGCGAGATCGTTTGGCCAGGTCAGGCTATCTGACTGAAAACCAATATCTTTTGAGCCAAGGCGATGGACCTGTACCAGCGCCTCGCTCTGTCTAGTGCGGGCGCGGGCAATCGGGGTCGATGAGATTTCTCTCGGCCAGTTCCGCCCAGACCTGCGCCGGGATGGGTTCGGAGAAATAGCCCACATTGGCCGCGACTTCAGAGGCCTTCGCACCGCCCGGAATGACCGAGATCACCGCCGGGTGAGCAAGCGGAAATTGCAGGGCGGCGGCTTGGAGCGACACGCCATGACGCACGCAGACATCCCTGATATTGGCAGTTTTCTGCTGAATCTCATCAGTAGCGGGTGCGTAGTAGTAGCGAGCATTCGGGCCCGGCCCCGTTGCGAGAATGCCCGATGCGTAAGGCGCGCCGACAACCACGGACACCTTGTTATCAAGGCAATAGCGCAGCCCCGTTCGCGCTGCACTTTGATCGAGAAGCGTATAGGCCATGGCCACGATACAAAAATCGAGCGGCACGCGTGGAGCGATCGTTTCAAGCGCGCCGGTAGAATTGAGCCCCATGCCGATGGCCTTGATGTGGCCCCAGCGCTTCAGCTCTTCCAGCGCACGAATGCCGCTGCGGGAGAGATCATCCAGATTAGGCCCGCCCTCATGAACACCCGCTTCGGGGTCATGAATCAGCAGCGCATCGACCGTATCGAGACCAAGCCTGAACAGGCTCTGCTCGTAGGAGCGCATGATCCCGTCATAGGAATAGTCCCAGTAGAACTCCATACCGAGGCCACCGCTCCACGGCTCCCGATTGAACGCGCCCGGATCGTTAGGGCGGCGGAAACAGCGTCCCACTTTCGTCGAGACGATGAAACTGCTGCGCTCTTCATCGATCAAGAAACCCCCGAGGCGATGCTCGCTGAGGCCGCGACCATAAAAGGGTGCAACATCGAAATAGCGGATGCCACTGTCCCAGGCTGTCTTGAGCACGTCATAAGCGCCCTCGCGGGACACTTTCTCATACATGCCGCCAAGATGGGCGGCACCAAAGCCCAGAGCAGGCAGGCTCAGGCTGGTTTCACCAACCTGGCGTCGTTCGTTGATCTTTGCCGTCACGGACGTCACATCAGCCATCCTAGAGCGCCATCTTTTCCAAGGCATCGAGCGTAAAGCCGTGGCCGAAGCCCGGCTCGTCGCTGACCGTCACCGTGCCGTCCTTGGGCACAGCCATGCCCGGATAGCCATGGGTCTTTTCGAGCGGCACGCCCGGCGCGCCGCCGACGAAAAACTCGCCCCAGCGCGAAGAGAGCGACGAAATATTGAAGTGCTGGCCATAGGGGGTGTTCATGCCCGCATGCAGAATGACCTCGAGCCCCGACGCCTCGGCAATTCCTGCAATCTTTTGTGCCGCCGTGAAGCCACCGACCCAGTGAATGTCGGGCTGGAAGATATCGACCAACCGCTCCTGCGCTGCATTGGCAAACGCATAGGGCGTGTACCAATGCTCGCCGGTGGATAGGGTCTGCCACGGCAGGCGGGCGCGCAGGGCGCGGTGCGAAGCCAGGTCCTCGGGAATAAGGCAGTCCTCGATCCATTTCAGATTATGGGGCTGCAGACGGTGGGCGAGGCGCACCGCGAACTCGACATCGAAGGCCATCCAGCAATCGAGCATCAATTCCACATGCGGCCCGATCAATTCGCGCGCCTTGCCGACAAATTCCTCATTGCCGTCCAACGCCTGCAATCCATCCGCCGTGCCATAAGGACAGGCGAGCTTGGTGCCCTTAAAGCCCAGCTCCATATGCCAATCGGTGTCATTGCCGGTGGCGTAGCACATCTGGCTATCGCGCACGGCCCCGCCCGCTAGCTCGTAGACGGGCATCTTGAGCACACGCCCCTTGAGATCCCACAATGCCAGATCAATGCCGCTGATCGCATAAGACGCCAGCCCCGCCGCCGAATAGGGCGAGGTGATGCGCATCATCATGTCCCAGATCTTGCCAGTGGCCATAGGGTTTTCGTCTACGAGAAGCGGCGCGATATGATCGTTGATGAGCGAAATGACCGGCTGACCATAACCGGTCGTGCCAAATCCCCAGGAGCCGTCATCTGCGGTGACCAGCACGCCCACGGCCGGGAAATTGCCCAGCCATGAGCCACGCCAGCGCCGGTACTTGGGATAGCGCGACATGGGGTTGGCGACTTCATCATTCATCGTCCAGGGCTTGCGCCGCGCCTCACCGCGCTCGACGGCCTCTTCATAAGTGCCCGCAGCGATGGGGTTGTTGATGGCGAAGGCCTTGATTGTCTTGATCTTCATGACTGTTTTCTAGTGGGGTTTGAACGATTGGCTACAGCAAGGCCGTGCGGGGAATATTGTAGGTTTCGACAGCATTGAGACGAAACAGCATGTCCCGCTCATTGCTGGAAAGATCGGCGGTGATCGTGTCGAATGCGCGCCAAAGGCTGGTGAAGCGGGCGTTGAGCTTATCGACCGGGAAATTTGAGGCGAACATGGCGCGATGTACGCCAAAGGCTTCGAGGCACTCGATCACCACCGGTGCAACGCCTGACGCGCTCCCTTCCGGATCGAACCTGCCAAGGCCGCTGATCTTGATCTTCACATTGTCCTGCGCCGCCAACGCAGCAAGGCCCGCGCGCCATTGCTGCCAGCCACGACGGGTGGGATCGGTCCAAAGCCCCGCATGATTGACGATAAACATGGTTTCGGGCGCAGCAGCGGCAAGTTGCGCCGCCTTTTCCATCTGCGAGGGCCAGAGCTGAAGGTCAAAGCTCAATCCGCGCTTTCCAAGCTCACGCAGGCCGATCAGAAAAGCCGGATCATCTTCAAGCCCCAGGCTCTGCCCGACGGCCCCGCCATTGATGATTTGCCTTATGCCGCGAAAGACCGAGAAGTCCGAAAACTGGTCGAGTGTGCGCATGAGATCAGGCGCGCGCAGATCGGCATTGCCGACCAGAACCAAGGACAAGCGCCCCTCATCTGCCACGGCCTGTATCATAGCCGCTTCGCCGAGCGGTGCCGTGGGAAAAGCTTCGACATGGACCGCCCCGGTCACCTCGACCGCATCGCCGCCTTCCTGCTGATACTCGGCCAGCAAATAGCTTCGGCAAATCGCGGCATTCGAGCCGGTGGCGTCGGGCGTTTCAAAGTGAGGATAAAGGCCCGTGCGCAAATCCCAGAGGTGGATATGCGGATCCACCACTTTCAGCATGACGCACCCAGGTCCCGGGTGATGACATCCCTCTCAACATCATCACGCATTGCATCTCGATCCTTTAGATTTCGTTCCAAATATGGAACACAACGTTCCACATGGAAGCATCGTCACTGACCAAGGTCAAGCACCATCCTGCACAGTATTTTCGGCCAAAACCGACGTGAAAAGGCAAAAATTCAAATTTTATGGCGCAAAACCAAAGCGTTGCATGAAGAAAACCTTTGTCTGGAGGCGTTCGACAAAAAGAGAGTTGACAGAAAAACGGGGTGTCGTTCTAATTACGGAACGATATGTTCCATATTTGGAACGATCAAGGGAGGTGGTGGATGTCGAGTGTGAAACGAGCCATAGAGGTGCTCGATCTTCTGGCGCGCAAAGGTGCGCTGGGCGTTCGCGCCGTGGCCACCCATCTCGATCTGCCCGTCGGCTCAGTCCACCGCCTGCTTCAGGACCTCGACGACGAGAATGTGGTCGAACGCAACGAAGATGGCAATTGGCGCCTGTCCTATCGGCTGCTTCAAATCACCGAATTGCAGCTCGACAATATCCAGCTTCCTCGGCTGGCGCGCCCATTTTGCGAGACCATAGCTGAAGCGACGCGGGAAACCGTGAACGTCAACGTCCTTAGCGGTGCCAATTGCATCTGCGTGGACAAGGTGCGCGGCAATGAAGGCATGCAGCTCGATTTCCGCATCGGCACACGCAGTCCGCTCCATTGTGGCGGCAGCGCCAAGGCCATTCTCGCCTTCCAGCCGGACGCCACCATCGACAAGGTCGTCAGCGAACCCCTGACCGGGTTCACATCGCGCACGATTACCGCACCCGATGAACTCAAGGCCGAACTCGCTCGCATTCGCCGCCGCGGCTACTCCATCGACGACGAAGAATTGGTCATGGGCATCTGGTGCGTCGGCATGCCCATTGTCGATCGCACCGGCCGCGCCGTGGGCGCTATCAGCATTACCGGCCCGAGCCACAAGAGTGTGGGGCCGGAGGTTCAGCCGCTGGTCGATCTGCTCGCCAATGCCTGCAACCAGGTCAGCCGATCGCTGGGCTATTCCGGTTCCTGGCCGCCGATGCGGCCCGATGGCCCATAGGAGATCGATGATGCGTTCCGCATGGGTCATGCAACTCAAACCCGGCCAGGAGGCCGAGTACAAGCGCAAGCATGATGAAATCTGGCCGGAAATGATCGAGATGATCAAAGCCCAGGGCATCAGCAATTATTCAATCTATCGGCACGGCCTGCTGCTGTTCGCCCATCTCGAGCGCGACGAAAGCTTCCCCGCTGATGCCGGTTCGCCTGAACTGGCACAACGCTGGCAGGACTGGATGGGACCGCATCTCGAAACCAATGCAGATGGGTCCATTCGCGCCCAGAGTGTGGAGGAAGTGTTTCGCTTAGACTGACACGCACGGGCAACCCGGCTCTCTAGCCGGCACAGGCCTCAACCAAACCAAAAAGCAACACAGGCAGCGTCTGGACCACAAGGTTCCGGGCCGGGATTTTGTACATTGAATTTCTATAATTTCGAGAATCGCGTTGCCATCGTCACCGGCGGTGGCCAGGGCATCGGCCTCCATACGGCGCAGCGTATTCTCGCAAGCGGCGGCGCGGTCAGCGTATGGGATGTCGAACAGAAACTGCTCGATGAACTGGCCCAAAGCGGTCCGCGCGAGCGGATATTGCCACTGCGCGTCGACATTTCGGATCAGGCGTCTGTTGAAGCGGCGACCGAGCAAGTGGTCAGCGCCTTCGGGCAGATCGACATCCTGATCAACAACGCCGCCATCGTCGGCCCCAATGCCCCGACATGGGAATATCCTGTCGCCGATTTCGAAAATGTCGTGCGCATTGGCCTGATCGGCACCTTCCTCGTCAGCCGCGCCGTGGTGCCACACATGATCGCCCGCGATTATGGCCGCATCGTCAATCTCAGCTCGGTGGCCGGCAAGGAGGGCAATCCCAATGCCCCGGCCTATTCCTCCACCAAGGCAGCGGTTCTGGCGCTTACCAAATCGCTGGGCAAGGAACTGGCCGGGCACAATATTTCGGTCAATGCGGTAACACCGGCCGTCGCCAAAACTACCATGGCACTGAGCCAGGACCCAGGATTCCTTGCCATGATCCTCGCCAAAATTCCACGCGGGCGCATGCTCGAACTCGATGAGGCCGCTGCCATGATCTGTTGGCTGGCCTCGGAAGAAAACTCATTCACCACCGGGGCCGTCTTCGACCTCTCCGGTGGCCGGGCCACCTATTGAGCCCAACCCATTCCGGTTCAAAAAACGGGAAAACCTGCTTCAGAGAGGGAGAACTATGAAGACATACATGAAAATTGCCGGGGCGCTTGCCGTGGCGACAATGATGACGGCTCCGGCAATGGCCGAAGACCGTCTTGTGGTGGGCGGCCTGTCCACCACCGGCACCTATATGGACTATATGCGCACGGTCTATGCCCGCGCCGCCGGTTCCGATCTTATCCAGGTGCCGCTGACCAGCTTCGACAACAATTACGAACTGACCGCACTCGCCGCAGAAAGCTGGGAACAGTCCGCAGATGGGCTGACCTGGACGTTCAAACTGCGCGATGGCCTGGTGTGGAGTGATGGCGAGCCCCTGACCTCGCACGACTTTGTGCTGTCGCTGCAACAGGCGGCATCCACCGGCTATGACTTTGCCTGGTACTGGGATTTCGCCGCCAATATCGTGAACTGGAAGGATGTCACCGAAGGCACCAAGCCAGCAAGCGAACTTGCAGTGAGCGCACTCGACGACAAGACCATCCAGGTCACGACCGCCACGGCCAAGCCCTATCTGCCCAGCGTGGCCAGCCTCTGGTATCCGATCCCCAAGCATATCTTCGACACCGTTGGCCCCGACTGGTCCACCAATGTGGATACCATCATCAGCTCCGGCCCCTTCACGGTCCAGAGCTGGGAAAAGGTCAACAACACGGTCGTGCTCGAACGCAACGAAACCTATACCGGCCCCTGGCAGGCACAGGTCGCCGAGCTGGAAATGAACTCGGCGCTAGGCATGCCCGACGTTGCTCTTCCGGCGTTCCTGGCTGGTGAAGTGGACACGGCAGGCCTCAATGCCGGCCAGATCCCATTCATGCGCAACATGATGCCCGATGCGATCCGCACGGAAGCAGTGTTTGCGACGGCCTATATCGCCTTCGATCTCGAAGCCGCGCCATTCGACAATGTCGATGTCCGCCGCGCCCTCTACTATGCGGTCAACCGCGACGAGCTGACCTCTACCGTGCTCAAGGATCTGGCGGTTCCCGCCGGTTCGATCCTGCCGCCGGGCTTCCCCGGCTACAATGCGGAAATGGCCGCGAAGGCCGTATTCGACCCGGAACTGGCCAAGGAACTCATGGCCTCTGCCGGCTACCCGAACGGCGAAGGCTTCCCCACGGTCGAAATCTGGCTGCGTGAAGAAGGCGGCACCAGCGCCTTCCTGCCATCGGCCGCGCAATATCTTCAGGCTCAGTTCAAGGACATCCTTGGCATCGAGATGAACATCAAGATCATGTCTGGCAAGGAATGGATGGAAGGCCTGCTTGGCCGCAAGAACAATCTGTTCCTCGCGCCCTATGGCTATGACTATCTCGATCCGTCGAACTTCTTCGGCATCTTCTACAATGGCGGCCGTCACAGCTACCATGTCGAAGAATATGATCGCCTCGTCGCAGCAGCCGATTCCAACCCGGTCTGGGAAGAACGCCTCAAGCTCTATGCCGAAGTCGAACAGGTCATGATCGACGAGGGCATGATCGTGCCACTGACCCACCCGGTGCAGAACACCGCCGTCAGTGACCGTCTCAGCGGCGCCACCGTAACGCCGAACGCCGATGGCCTGACGCCGACTGGCACCATGCTGTTTGCGAACACCCACATCGCAAAGAACTAACCCAACTTTGTGCCCCCGGCGTCCAGCCGGGGGCACGCACGGAGAGAAATTCATGGCGCTGGTCGAAATCAAAGGGCTCAAGGTACGGTTCCGCCAGCAAGACGGCTGGGTCAATGCCGTGCGCGATTCCAACCTGCATGTCGAACCCGGCGAAAGCCTCGGCATTGTCGGCGAATCCGGTTCCGGCAAATCGGTGACCTGCATGGCGCTGATGCGGCTTTTGCCAAGCACCGCACAGGTTGAAGCCGAGAGCCTCAAGATTGATGGCGTCGACATGCTGTCGGCAGACAAACGCACCCTGTCGCGCCTGCGCGGCAGTGTAGCCGCGGTGATTTTTCAGGATCCGATGTCGGCCTTCGACCCGGTCTTCACCATCGGTCAGCAGATCGTTGAAACCATTCGCACCCATCGCCGCGCCTCAAAGGCCGAGGCCATGGCGGAAGCCGAAAAGCTCCTGTCGCGCGTCGAGATCAAGAATCCGCGCGATGTGCTGGGCTATTATCCGCACCAATTATCCGGGGGCATGCTGCAACGCGCCATGATCGCACTGGCTCTGTCCTGTCGGCCCAAGGTGTTGATCGCCGATGAGCCGACAACCGCGCTGGACGTGACCGTACAGGCGCAAATCCTGCAATTGATCAAGAAGCTGCAGGCCGAGTTCGGCATGGCACTGATCATGATCACTCACGATCTGGGCGTCATCGCCGAAACGGTGGACCGCGTTGCCGTCATGTATGGCGGTCGCGTTCTCGAAACCGGCGCGGTTGCCGACATATTCGATAATCCGCAGCACGACTATACCAGATCCCTGCTCGCCAGCCTGCGTGCCGGTGAGAACCGCACGCCCGGCGTCGTAACGCCTGATCAGGAGACGCCAGCGCTTGAACTGCGCGGCCTCTCCAAGATTTACCCGATCCATCGTCGCCGTGGCCTGTTCCGCGAAAGCTCCGAATTCCACGCTGTGCGAAAGGTCGACCTGACCCTGCCTCGCAATCGCATCATCGGTCTGGTGGGCGAATCCGGCTCTGGCAAGAGCACCACCGGCATGATGGCAATGCGCCTGCTGGAGCCGAGCGGCGGCCAGATTTATGTCGATGGTGTCGATGTGACTAATCTCGATGCCCAGACCCTCAAGCCCTATCGCCAGAAGATGCAGGTGGTGTTTCAGGATAGCTATTCCGCGCTCAACCCGATGATGACACTGACCCAGATCATCACCGAGCCGCTTGATATTCACCGCAACATGCCCATCGCAGAACAGCGCAAACTTGCCGTTCAATGGCTTGAACGCGTGGGTCTCGACGCGAGCTTTGCCAATCGCTATCCACACGAGCTTTCCGGCGGACAGCGCCAGCGCGTCGCCATTGCGCGGGCCCTTATTCTCGAACCCGCTGTGCTTGTCGCCGATGAGCCAACCTCTGCGCTCGATGTGTCGGTCAAGGCGCAGGTGATCAGCCTGCTCAAAACCCTCCAGCAACAGATGGGGCTGTCCATGCTGTTCATCAGCCACGATCTCAGCGTCGTGCGCTCGTTCACCGACAGCGTGGTCGTCATGCTCGGCGGGCGCGTGGTCGAACAGGGGCCGACTGCCGAGCTGTTCGCCAATCCGCGTCATCCCTATACCCGCGCCTTGCTCGATGCGGCGCCCGTGACCAGTCCGCATTTGCGGCGCCAGCGCACTTTTCTCTCGCCCGACGAAATTGCCAGCAACGTGCCACGCCTTGCCGCATCGGCTCTAACAGCACCTGCCGCGCCGGCTGAATTGCCCCAGCTTGTCAGTATCGCTCCCGGCCATCTGGTCGAAGCCATCGTCACCGCCTGAGGAACAGGTCCCATGCTCTCCTTCATTCTCAAGCGCATCCTGTCCATCACCACTACATTCCTTGTGGTCTCCATCGTCGTCTTTCTGATGATGCACGCCGTGCCCGGCGGTCCCTTCGACGGCAATGAAATGCCGGTTTCCGAAGCGGTGCGGGCGCAGATGATGGAAAAGCTGGGCCTCGATCAGCCGCTCTGGGTGCAATATCTCAACTACATGTCCGGCGTGATCCGTCTCGATTTCGGCGTGCCCTATCAAAACCCGGGCGAAACCGTGATGTCGCTGCTGGCCAAGGCGTGGCCGCCAAGCCTGATCCTGGGCGGGCTGGGCGTGTTGATCGGCACACCGCTGGGCATCCTGCTGGGCATGGCGGCTGCGCTCAATCGCAATAGCTGGGTCGACTATATCGCCTCCGCGCTCTCCACCATCGGCCTCACCATTCCGGTTTTCGTTATCTCAACCCTGCTGATCCTCGTCTTTGCGGTGTGGTTGCAATGGTTGCCGGCCAGCGGCTGGGGCAAGCCCGAGCGCTGGGTGTTGCCAGTCATCGCCTATTCGGTGATCCCGCTGGCAGTCTATGCCCGCTACACACGATCTGCTGTGCTCGACACCATCAACCGCCCCTTCGTCACTGCCCTGCGCGCCAAGGGTCTGAGCGAGCGCCGCATTCTGTTCCAGCATGTGATGAAGAACTCGGCCATTCCGCTAGTCACGGTGTTCCTGCCCATGTTCATCGGCACGGCAACCGGCTCCATCTTTGTCGAAGCCATGTTCCGCGTGCCGGGCCTCGGCTCCTACTTTGTCTCCAGCATCCAGAACCGCGACTATCCGATGGAAATGGCGCTGGTGCTGCTGCTGACCGTGGCCATCTGCCTCGCCTACCTGATTTCCGACATCGTCTATGCCCTGATCAATCCCCGCATACGCCTGGGAGACGAGGAATAATGAGTACGTCCAGCGCCAACCCGGCCTCCCCACCCGCCTTCAAGCCGCGCAGCCCCGCCTATTTTGCCTGGCATCGTTTCATCGCCAACAAGGCTGCTGTTGCCGGCGGCATCGTGCTGGCTTTGTTAATCCTTGCCGCCATTTTCGCGCCGCTCTTTACCAAGACCGAGCCAACGGCTCAGGCATTCCTCACCAGTTCTCTCGCTTTCCCCTCCTGGGAGTTCTGGTTTGGCGTCGATGAACTGGGCCGCGATATGTTCACCCGTGTCATCTATGGCGCGCGGGTCTCACTCACCATTGGCTTTGCCGCAGCCACCGTCAGCATGCTGATCGGCATCCCGCTCGGCGCTCTCGCCGGCTTTTATGGCGGCAAGCTCGACTGGTTCATCATGCGCGTAATCGAGCTGTTCTCGGTGGTCCCGCCGCTGCTCGGCGCCATGCTGCTTGGTGTGCTGACCGGGGGCGGCTTCGTCACCATCGTGGTCATTGCGGCCCTGTTCGGCTGGCCCGGCTTCTGCCTTCTGGTTCGGGCGCAAGTGCGCGCATTCCGTGAAAAGGATTTCGTACGCGCCTCCCGGGCGCTGGGCGCGTCTCCGCTCTACATCATCCGGCGGCACCTGATCCCCAATGCGATTTCCCCGATCATCGTGGCCTATGCCATGGCCATTCCCGGCGCAATGATGCTGGAAGCAAGCCTCAGCTTTCTTGGCATCGGCGTTCCTCCACCCACACCAAGCTGGGGACAGATGATCAATGCCGGCATGAATTTTATCTTCTTTTACTGGCACATGGCCCTGTTCCCGACCGCCTTTCTCGGCATTACAGTGCTGGCAACAACCCTGTTCGGCGACGGTCTGCGCGACGCGCTCGATCCGACGCAAAAGGCACGCTGACATGAACGACAATCTGGCCTCCCAATTCCTGATCCGCGAGGATGTAACCTTCCTCAATCACGGCTCGTTCGGGGCCTGCCCCAGGCCCGTCTTCGCAGCCTATCAGGCGATCCAGCTTGAAATCGAACGTCAGCCTGTGGCGTTCCTCGCCCGCGAACTGACCGAACGCATGCATGCGCCGCGCAAGGCGCTGGCAGCAGAACTGGGCACAAAGCCGGAGAACATTGCCGGGGCACTGGCCAATGCCACCTTCGGACTCAACATCGTCGCCCAGTCGCTGGACCTAAAAGAGGGCGACGAAATCCTCACCAGCGATCATGAATATGCGGCGCTGGACAAGACCTGGGCCTTTGTCGCCCGCCGCTCGGGCGCAAAGATCGTGCGAGTGACGGTGCCTGTTCCTCTCGTGAGCGAGGAGGCGTTTTTCGATGCCTTCGTCGCGGCCATCACGCCACGCACCCGCGTACTGTTCCTCAGCCACATCACCTCGCCGACTGCCTTGATGTTTCCCATCGACAGGCTTGTGACCGAAGCGCGCAGCCGCGGCATCTACACCGTCATCGATGGCGCGCACACGATCGGCCAGCGTTCTCTCGACCTTGATGCACTGGGCGCAGATTTCTACGCCGGCAATTGCCACAAATGGCTGATGTCACCCAAGGGCGCCGCCTTTCTCTATGCGCGACCTGAAGTGCAAAAGCTCCTCAACCCGATCGTGCTTGGCCATGGCTGGACGCCGGACTCGAAAAATAGTGATGCGGTCGGTCCATTCGGCAATTCGCCCTTTATCGACGAAAACGAATTTCAGGGCACCCGCGATTCCTCGGCATGGCTATCCATCCCGGCCGTATTGGACTTCCGCCGCCAGCATGACTGGCAATCGGTCATGGTCCATTGCTCTGACCTGGCATGGGAAACAGCGAAGCGCGTAACAAAGCTCACAGGCCTGCCCCTGCTCGCAGACCGCGCTTTCACCGCGCCGCAAATGGTCGCCATGCCGGTGCCTAGAATTGAAAATCCACCTGCCTTCCAGCAGAAGCTCATGGATCTCTATGGCATCGAGATTCCAGTACTCAACTGGGGCGAACACTCGATCGTTCGAGTGTCAATTCAGGGCTACAACAATCAAGCGCAGGCCGATCTGCTGGTCCGGGCGCTCAAGGAACAGTTTGCGCTGTAAAAACCGATAGCAATCGGGCCCGAGCTCACCACCCTCAGCGTCATCTCCTCTCCTTGAGGCCATCCATGTCTTTCCTCGAAAGGCAGGCAGCAATGCCGCCGGAATTCCGCGCGTCCGCATATTACTTCACCTTCTATATGGGGCCGGGCGCAGCTTTGGTCTTCCTGCCGATCTGGCTCGACCAGATGGGGCTGTCCACCGAACAGATCGGCATTCTCAATGCCTTGCCAACGCTTGTCATGCTGCTGCTCAACCTTGTCGTCGGGCGGTTGGCCGATCGGGCAAAGGATTGGCGGGATGTGCTCATCATCGGCTCCATCATTGGCGGACTGGCGCCTCTCGGCCTGTTCTTCGCTTTCGACTTCTGGACCATCCTGATTGTCTGGACTCTGGTGACCCTGCCAACCGGCCTGCTCAATCCCATTCTCGACGCCGCGATCATGCGGATGACGCGCCGCAATGGCACCGATTTCGGTGGCATCCGCGCCTGGGGTACCTTTGGTGCAATGCTCTGCAATACCGGCATAGGCCTCGCTGTCGCCCAATTCGGCTCCTCCGCTTTCGTGCCGCTATTGGCCGGGCTGCTGATGCTGCGCGCCATTGTGGCGCTGCAATTGCCGTGCTTCCGGGCACCCCCGATCCAGCCGGTGCTGTCGCTGGTGCCAAGCAGTGCGCGCACATCTATCTGGACTGAATTTCTCCGGCCCTATTTTATGCTGCCCATGCTGGCCTATGCGATTATCGGGGGCTCACATGGCCTCTTGGCGGGCCTCGGCACCTTGTTGCTCAAGCAACAGGGGCTTTCCGAGGTTTCGATCGGCATCCTGATCGCTGTGGGGACGGCAGCGGAAGCCGCCATGATGATGGCGTGGAAACATCTAGGACTACGTTTCCCGGCACGAATTTTGATCGTAGCAGCAGGTTTGTTCGCTGCACTGCGCTGGGCACTCATGGCGCTCTCGCCACCCTTTGAAATTCTCATTGCCCTGCAATTACTGAACGGGCTGAGCTTCGGCATGTGCCTTCTGGCAGCGCTCGATTTCATCACCAGCCAGACATCGGAAACCAATGCCGCTGAGATCATGAGCCTGTTCAATCTCATCGTTCAGGCGTTCTCGGTTCTGGCACTCCTCGCCTTTGGTGTTCTCGTCGCCCAGTTTGGTGCGTTGACCTACCTGCTCACCAGCCTGTTCGGCCTGATCGGCGCACTCTGCGCCATCATTTCAATGCGCCTCGTTCCCGATGCAGCATTGCGATGACGAGCCGTAAGGTCTGACTATGTAGGGGAACGCTCTATCGGCAGTGCCTGAAAAGGCAAAACCACCGATCGATTTCTCGATCAGTGGTTTTTTTGGTTGCGGGAGCAGGATTTGAACCTGCGACCTTCAGGTTATGAGCCTGACGAGCTACCGGGCTGCTCCATCCCGCGTCAACCACTGCGCTTGCCGCGCGGTGTGAGGGGTATATAGGGGGTGTCGCGGCAGACCTCAACCCCCTGCGACAGTTTTTTGACAGGCTGGGGAAAGTCTGACGACGACCAGCCCTAAATCATCGGCAAAGGCCGCTGGAACACTTCCACGACCCGGCATGCTGGTCTAGATATTCCCTCCGCTTCTGATCGCCTTCATGGATTTTCTGCATGCAAATCAATACGCTCGGCCGCACCGACCTCAAGGTCACCGATATCTGCCTCGGCACGATGACCTGGGGCAGCCAGAACACGCAGGCGGAAGGACATGCCCAGATCGCCATGGCGCGCGAGGCTGGCATCAATTTCATGGATACCGCAGAGCTCTACGCGGTGCCGGGAAGCCCCGAGACCAGCGGACGCACCGAAGAGATCATCGGCAACTGGTTCGCCGCAAATGGTGATCGTCAGAACTGGATTCTGGCCAGCAAGATCGGTGGCGGCGGATCATCCTTCCTGCGTGGCGGCAAGCGGGCCGATGGCGCCTCGATCCGTGAGGCGCTGGAAGCCAGCCTTCGTCGGCTGAAGACCGATTATATCGACCTCTACCAAATCCACTGGGCCAGCCGTGGCCATTATCATTTCGAAAATTACTGGTCATATGATCCGAGCCAGCAGGACACGAGCGATGTCCTCGCCAATATCGCCGACATGCTCGAAACGCTAGGCGCGCTGGTCCGCGAAGGCAAGATTCGTCATGTGGGCGTTTCCAATGAAACCACCTGGGGCATAGCGCAATGGCTGCGTATTGCCGAGCAAAGCGGCTTGCCGCGCCTTGTTTCGGTGCAGAACGAATATAGCCTTCTGCGCCGCCTCTTCGATCATGACCTTGCCGAACTCAGCCGCCACGAACAGGTCGGGCTGCTGGCCTATTCGCCGCTCGCGGGTGGATTGCTGACCGGGAAATATTTCGACGGCGCCACGCCCGCCGGTAGCCGCAAGGACTACCAGAAAGGCTTCTGGCGGCTCAATGAGCACTCCGACCGTGCCACGCAGGATTATCACGCCCTCGCTCACAGGCATGGCCTTGATCCCGTGCATATGGCAATTGCCTTCTGCCGCAGCCGCCCCTTCATGGCCTCAACGATCATCGGTGCGACCAGCACCGGGCAATTGCGCCACATTCTCGACGGCACGGACCTGCGCCTGTCGAGAGAGGTGCTAACCGACATCGATGCTGTTTATCGCAGCAATCCGCGCCCGATCTGAACCCTAGCCAAACAGCGTCGCGGCGATATAGTCGGGCACGATCTGCCCTGCGCTGGAGAGCCCATTCGTGACGACATTGCTGACTTCGGCTTTTCCGCTTCTGGTCTATCTGGCCTATAATATCGTCGTGCCGCAGGTGGAAAAGCTGCGGCCATCGCTCTCGGCGATCATGAACATGCAGCGCCGGCGCTGGGTAGCAAATGCAACGCGCCGTGAGAGCCCGTTCGACGCCATCCTGTCCGGCAATATCATGGGCTCGGTGAGCTTCCTTGCCTCCACATCCGTGCTGCTGGTGCTCGCGGTCTTTGCCGTTTTCGGCCAATTGTCGGCGCTGATGGAAGCGCTCGATTCGCTCTCGTTCGAACGCAGCTATTCCGTGCTGGATGTGCAGATCCATCTCGGCGTCATGCTGACCATGTTCGTGCTGGCCTTTTTCGCCTTCACCCTGTCACTGCGCCAGTTCAATCATTTCTGCATCATGCTCGGCGCCCTCGATCATGATCGGGACACTACGGACGAAGAAATCGACTCCATCGCGCGCATGAATGCGCTTGGCGCCAAGAACTTCAACAGCGGCATCAGAGCCTATTATTTTTCCGTGCCGACCGTGGCCTGGTTCGTTTCGGAATGGCTCAGTATTGCCGTCTGCCTTGTAACGGTTCTCGTCATTGTCCATCGGGAATTCTTCTCATCCTCCCATCGCACTGCCGCCTCCGCCGCCCTGATTGCGGCACGCCAGCGCATGCAGGCTGACGCGCCCAAACGTGACAATTTATGACGTTGACATTCAGGAATGGACGGCGTTTATTCCGCGCCGTTGAGACCTCATTTCGGCGCCCGCCATGCTCGTCTGCCAATGCAACATGATTAGCTCGAAAGAGATCGAGGATATCGTACTCGATCTGCTGAAAGCCGATCCCTGGCAGCTTGTCGTCCCCGCCAAAGTCTATGCCGAGCTCAATCGTCGCGCAAAATGCTCCGGCTGCGTGCCGAATGTGGTGGACATTATCGTGCGGGTCACCGAAAACTACCACGCACAGCAAGCCCATGAGCCCGCTGAGCTGGTGAACATCCAGTCCGGGCTCGAGAAGCTCAAAAAGCAACGGATTGGAGTACGTCGTGAAAGGCGAACCACAGGTCATCGAGCGGCTTAACGAAGCCCTCTTTCTCGAACTCGGCGCAGTCAACCAATATTGGGTCCACTTCCGGCTCCTCGACGATTGGGGCTACAAACGTCTTGCCAGCAAGGAACGCGCGGAATCCATCGAAGAGATGCACCACGCCGATAAGCTCATCGAGCGTATCATCTTCCTCGAAGGTCATCCCAACCTGCAGCGCGTGGCCCCCCTGCGCATCGGCCAGACCATCAAGGAAGTGCTAGAGGCCGACCTTGCCGGCGAGTATGACGCGCGCGCCGCTTACAAGGCCAGCCGCGAACTCTGCGAAGAGCTTGGCGATTACGTTTCCAAGAACCTTTTCGAGGAACTGCTCGCCGACGAAGAAGGTCACATCGACTTCCTCGAAACCCAGCTCGAATTGCTCGAAAAGATCGGGCCGGAAAAATACGGCCAGCTCAACTCGGCGCCCGCCGACGAAGCAGAATAATTCAAAAGCGCCCGGATCAAAAATCCGGGCGTTTCCTTTTCAGGAAATCATTATGGAATTTCACGCCGGTCGGTTATTCGACCATGTGCATCTGCGCGCCCACAACTTCACCAATACCAGATATTTCTACGAAGCCGTGCTGGAGGTGCTGGAAATTCCAGTCACCGCCAAGGGCCAAGGCTGGCTTCAGGTCGATGAATTGTTCATCGACGCCGCCGATGCCCGCACCATTCCGACCCATATCCACCTTGCCTTCCGGGCGCGAGACAAGGCAATGGTCGACGCGTTTCACAAGGCGGCGCTAAAAGCTGGCGGCACCGATAATGGCGGGCCGGGCGAGCGGCATTACCATCCCGGATATTATGCCTGTTTCGTGCTCGATCCGGATGGCAATAATATCGAGGCCGTCTATCACGGCCCCAGCCGTCGGTCTGCCGAGTCTGTCACGATCACGCCCGACACTCCGAGCTCTTAGTTCCTCACGGACATAGAGCGACCTTCGGGGATTGGCAGAGCGCGCTTATTCCTCGATCGGCTGGAACATGGCATTGAGCTGTCGGACGATCTCGTCGGTTGGCATCACGGAATCAGGCAGCATTTCCGGCGCATCCGGCACCACGGCGACATAGGGCACACCGCTGGGAAATGCCCCGAAACGCTGAAAGAACGTCACCATGTCATCGAGCACCGGCATGCGCCAACGCCACAGCGCGCCCATGGCGATCACCGGCTCCATATGCCCGAAGCCCTCGTAATATTGTGTCGTCACCCAAACGCCCTGGGCCCGCAAACGGTCGGCAAAACGATCCGTGTTCTGCATGCGCACAATGGGGTCGCTGGTGCCTGTCACCAGATACATGGGCGGCGATGCAGAGGTGATCAGGTTGATCGGCTGGGTGCCTTCGGGATTGGCTGCCTGCCCAAATGCTTCCTGCACCTCGAAATATTCGAACGGGTAGAAATCATAGGGCCCAGAAAGGGCTGCGACGGCCAGGATCGGGATTGTGACCCCATATTCCTGACGGAAGGAGGGGTCGAGCGCCAGCATCACCGCATTATAGGCGCCGGCAGAATGACCTGAAAGGAAGACCCTATTGGGGTCGCCACCATAATTGGCAATATTGTCCTGCACCCAGCGCAGAGCGCGGGCGCTGTCTTCGATAAAGGCGGGATAGCGCACTTCCGGCACCAGCCGATAATCGGCAATAACCGTGACAAACCCCCGCGACGCCAACGCTCTGCCGACAAATTCGTATTCGCCGCGCTCGCCCCGGCTCCAGCCGCCGCCATAGATGAACATGACCACCGGCGCAGCAGCGCCGCGCTGCTCGGGGGCATAAACATCCAGCTTGTGTCGGACACCATCGGCATAGGCTATGCCGTTACCGACCTTGGAGGTGCCACCATCCATGGCAGCAGGCACGTTGAACGGGTCCATGATCGACACGCCATGGGCCGTTGCAGGCAACATGGCGGCAAGAATGGCAAGAACTGCAAAGGCGTTACGAAGCGCAATCATGGTGGGGGTCGACATCGGAAAGTGTTGAAATGGATGGGGTGACTAGAGCATCAAACCGGCGGAATTCTGACGCCGGAATGGGCGAAGGCAGGCGCGCCGTTAGTCGGTCGCTGGCCTGCCCTCTGCTTAAGCGCGGTAACTCTGCGCCGACTTGGTTAACAGACTGTTAACGTTTACCCTAACGCTTCAGCCGTTCAAGCAGCAGTCCGGACACATGTCCGTCAGCAGGCAAACCCGCTCTTTGCTGATAGGCCATGACGGCCGCGCGCGTCTTGGGTCCCACCACGCCATCGGGCGTGCCCACATCATAGCCAACACGATTGAGCAGGGTCTGGACTTCCGCGCGCTGCGCCTTGGTGAGCGAATAATCCCCACTCGGCCAGGCCGTCGCAAAATCGCCGCCGCCAATGATCCGGTCCGCCAGATGCCCTACTGCCAGAGCGTAGGAGTCGGAATTGTTATAGCGCTTGATCACATCGAAATTGGGCAGGAGCAGAAAGGCCGGGCCGCTCGCCCCGGCGGGCATATAGAGCCGGGCAATATCGCCAGCCCGGGGGAAGTCACGTCCGGAAACGCGCGTAATCCCCAAGCCCCGCCACTGGCTGAGCGGTGCCTTCTCCAATTGCCTTGCGGCGTTGAAATCGAAATTCTGCGGTAGCTTGACTTCATAGCCCCAGGTCTCGCCCGGCCGCCAGCCAAAGCTCTTGAGATAATTGGCGGTGGAGCCGAGCGCATCGGGCACCGAATTCCAGATGTCTTTGCGTCCGTCGCCATTGTAATCGACGGCATAGCTCATGAAGCTCGTCGGCATGAACTGGGTGTGACCCATCGCACCGGCCCAGGAGCCCGTCATGTTATTGGCGCTCACATGTCCTTCGGTGAGAATGCGCAGGGCCGTGAGCAGCTCCTTGCGGAAGAAGCTCTCACGGTAACCATTCTGGGTCAGCGTCGCCAGCGCATGGATGGTGTTGTTGCCGCCCATATAGCCGCCGAAATTGGTTTCCATGCCCCAGATCGCCAGCACGATTTCCGGCTGCACACCGAAACGTTGCTGCACGCCGCCCAGCGTCTGCGCCCATTCGGCGCGCATGGCCCGACCCTTATTGGTCTGGGCCGCATTGACGCGCCGCTCGATATATTGCTGCACGGTCTGGGTGAATTCAGGCTGGCTGCGGGTCAGCTCCATTACTTTGGGGAGCGGACTATAGCTGGCAAAGGCGGCGTCGAAGGCCTGTCGGCTCACCCCTGCCCGCTCAGCCTCCGGCCAGAGCCCACGCACGAAATCAGCCGTGTTGGCAAAACTCGGCGCGCTGGTCAGCAGGGTAAGCGCAAGGGCAACGCCCATTTTGCAAAAACGGGGGAAAGCTCGGGTCGACAAAAACATTTCGGCCTCTCGATACGCAAAGACAAATAGCCTCATGTCAGCCCGCATGCCGACATGGGAACGCGACCGCCCCCACAGCGCGTATCTCTATTTTAACCGCTTCAATTAAGATCGCCTTAAGGCAAAGCCGACCGCGTCGTGGCAGCGATCACGAAAGCGTTTGTCGCTTCAATTGCCGCCTTCATCGGCGCCCCAAGGCGCGGCGAGGCCGGGCACATAGGACACGCGCGGCGTCGGCTTGCGAATATCGCGCTCGGCAAACAGCCGCCACACCGTCTCCGAATAAAGCCGCCCGGCGCCCCATTGCTTACCCGCGAGCGTCTTGATGCGCGCCCGCAATTTCATCGAGGTCTGGGTAAAGGCCACCAGAACCGGCGGATCGAGATCATCGAGGATGACATTGGCATGCTCGCTCGCCAGCACCACCTCGAACGCATCGCGCATGGCCTGTTTCACCGCTTCAATATCGCTGTCATAGGCCACCTCGACCTCGGCGACATAGAAGGAGAAGCCGCGCACCATATTGGAAACCTGATCCACCGACGAGAATGGGATCAGATGAATGGTGCCGCTCATGTCGCGGATGGTGACCGAACGGATGGTGAGCTTCTCGACCGTGCCGGAGCGCCCGGCCACTTCGACCGCATCGCCCTCATTCATCACATTCTCGAACTGGATGAAAATGCCGGTAATGATGTCCTGCACCAGCTTCTGCGCACCAAAACCGATAGCGAGACCGACAACACCGGCACCGGCCAGCAGCGGCGCGATATTCACCCCGATCTGTGCCAAAGCCAGCATCAGCGCAAAAATGGCAAGCGCGACGGTAAAGGCATTCTTGAACAGGTTGAGCAGCGTTTTTTCGCGGGAGGTCGGAATGCGGCCGACCTTGGTGTTGAGCCGATATTCAACCCAGGACGCGACCACCACGTGCAGGACGATCGCCACCAGAACGATCAAGGCCGCCGATACAACCGACCCGGCAACCGCCAGACCTTCATCGCTGCCGATCCAGCCGACGAAATCAAACAGCGCCCAGGCCTGTCCAATGGCCAGAATAACACCGACAATCACCACCCAGCGGACCACACTCATGACACCGGGAACAAAGGCCCTGAGGCGGCTTTCAAGCAGCGGCAGGCGCTGACGCACATCATCGGGCAGGCTGAGACCGGCACTGACAAAGCGCCCAATAAACCCCACCACCAGCGAGCCGATGCCAATGGCAATAAGAGACTGGATCGTCGCGCCGAGCATGAAGGGCAGAGCCGTATCCGGATTGGCAAACCAGACCACCAGCAGCGCCACCAGATAAGCAATGGCCAGCACATGCCAATGCTGCCCGAAGGCGGCGAGCAAGCGACCCAGCCCGTCATTGTTCCGCCGCTCGGAGACCGCAGCCAGCCAATTTCGCACATCCTGCTTGTTTTGCAGCACGATGATAATGGCGATGGTGACGGCGGTGGCCATGACCAAAATCTGCACCGCGCCACCAGCCGCCCGCGACACGACGCTGTTCAACATCGGCGCGACGAACATGAATGTATAGCCAACCAGCGAAATCAGCCGCGCCGCCCAGAACGACCAATAGGCGGCATTCTCATCGCCCACCGGCAGGAACCGCAGACCATGATGGCGCGGCGCCAGAACAAGGCGGATTGCCAGCTTGCTCGCTTCGACAATGAGAAAGGCATTGAGCAGCAGGGACTGGTTGATCCCCATCTGCCCGGTGGGATTGACGCCGGTATTGAGTGCCAGAACATAGCCGAAAGCCCAGGCAATGATGATGGAGGCAACATCGATCAACCCGACAAGAAGCAACGCTCCAAGCTTGCGACCCAGGCCTTTTCCCTCGGCATCATCGGCTATGCGACGGCTCAACCTGCCGGTCAGCAGGCGCAATAACCAGAAGCTGCCAACCAGCCCTACAACCACGATGCTCAGATTAATGGCGAGGTTCCGCACCACGTCCGCATCGGCGCTGACGCCGACGGTAAAGACCTCATGAAAATTCGACATGGCCTTGCCGAACGAGCGTACACTGGCCGAAGCCCCCTCGGCCACGCTGCGGGTATATTCCGCCAATTGCCGCGCAATGCTCAGATCGGGCGGCGCGACGGGCGCGGCTTCTGTCGCTTGTTCCGGCGCGGCCTGACGCAAGGTTTCAATCAGCGCCTGACGCGCGGTGTCATCCTCAAGAATGCGAATGAGTTCATCGGCGGGCGTAACCGCCGGAGCGGTCTCCTGAGCCTGAACCGGAACGACAAGAAAAAGCAGGGCAAAGAGGACCAGCAAACGCATTGATATCATCACATAAAAATCGTTGCGCGTAGCATGGCTGTTGCATCGGCAAGGTCAAGCCACCCGGCGATGACAATTGCATGCCCGGCCGACCGGCGTCAGACGCGGACCGGGCGTATTCTGATCACTGCGTGAGATGCGGCGCCAGCCGACGCAGAAACGCCTTGCACTCGCCAAGAACCTGGCTTGCCGCCTCGCCCACATCCTCGCGCCCGCCCTCGGCCAGCTCGGCAAGCGCCTCAAGCAGGCTGCTACGTTCGTCGTGCAATGCGGCCTCGATATCGAGATCGGCAGCGGTTTCGAGCGCCTGCCGCATTTCCTGAAGGCGCATGAGATTTGAGAAACTGGCATAAAGCCGGCGCGCGATAGCCGGATCGCGCCGCCAGTTCTGACCTGCAAAGATCGCACTGGCGCGCTGGCCCGCTCCCAGACAGTCGAAAGCTTCACACCCGTCATAGCCAAGATCTTCGCGCCTGGCGTGAATGGTGCAGCTGAAGTCCTCGGCCAGATAATGGCAAGGCACACCCGCGCTCTTATCGTGCGCGAACTGCGTTCCTCTTTCGAACGACAGAGCAGTGCAGCATAGGGCGAAGCACTTTTGGCAGTTTGGTTTGAATGTTTGTTTCATAATTTGCCTTGAACGCAAAAACCCCCCATCGTTTCCGA